>ERZ507072.4-NODE-4-length-193569-cov-7.600690_pt1 | contig 193569 bp, 171 predicted proteins | sample MGYA00512864_ERZ507072 | MGnify/ENA metagenome assembly ERZ507072 | reverse complement strand
AGTACTGGCCCCTCTGGGGTCTGAGCAAACCACTAGTTTACTAGTGGTTTTGATTATTACGAACGAAGTGAGAAGTGAGTAGCAAAGCTTACCACAACCTTACAGAACCAATAGAAACACTCTGCTTATGGGAGCAGGCGACTAGCGGCTATTTTTATTGTTTTTTGAAGCAATCCATCAATAAAATATTTTTAAGTGTCTCTTGACCCTCACGCAAGGAGGTTAACTGCGGATTTAAAAAAGGACGCCGCTTCCCCAGAAACCCAAGAAATCATAGGTGAATTGGTTATCTTCGTAACAGAATGTAGCAAGGGCATTGAAATGGGTGCTCATTATTGGCCCTCCATGGCCGAACAGTATACAACAAACCCAGTATGGATCCAGGTAAACGATCAAAAATATGGAGAAGGCGCCTCTCAGTTCATCGGACGTGCACTGAATGCTTATCTCAGCAATTTGTAAAAACAGCTTGGACACACAGAAATTTTTAGATCAACACCTATTGAGAACGCAAAAAAGCACTGCCGAGATGCAAAAAATACATCCCGGCAGTACTTTTTCGCTCTTTTAGGGGCAATAGAATCGTTCTCCTCCTATCCTAATTCATAAAAGAATAAGGAATTTGCCCCAAACGAGAATCACATGAAACTGTTGCCTAGCCTAAGATAGAATGGCTTTCCCTGGTGGTGTTCTCCTGCGTATGAGAAGGCTCATTTCCCCCATCCGAGCTCGGCTTTTCCACCGTTGACGTGGAAGGCTCACTCGTTACCGGCTGGGTGATGTCGTTTTCATTCTCAAAATCGGTGGTCTCCCGGCTATTGGAATCCGTTGTTCCCTGTTGCTGTTGATTGGAGGAGGGATTCACATTGTTAGAGGGGGAACCATTGTTTCCCTTGTTGGAATTGCTTCCTGAACTGCTGGAGGAGCTCAAATCCAAATCAAAGGGTGAAACATGGTCCTCATCTGGAATGTTGCTGTTTCCATACAACGCCATCTGAAGTTCCCGGGCCGCAGCTTGATAGTCCACAATAATAAACGCAACCCTGTTAATATACTGGCCCTTTCGGTATTTTTCACTCGGCACTGTAATCTGATTGATCGGATAATTCATCCACCCCTGTAGAATCGCCTGTGTACCATAGGAGAGAATGGTCGATTTGGGCATATTGGTATTTACATAGGGCAAAAGTTTATTCGCCAAGCTATTCAACTGGCCAAGAGAGGCACTCTTCGATTGCTGAATCAGGGCAGTAATCACTTGACGCTGACGGCGTGTCCGACTGATATCGCTATCGGCGTCGCTATGTCGAATCCGGCTGAAGACCAACGCTTCATCGCCATTGAGGAGCACATGTTCCCCTACCGGGAAATTTTTAAACCGGCTTGTCCTGCGGATATACTCCGATTCATAAGGCTGAACGTCTACATAAACGCCACCGATCGCATCGATCGCTTTCGAAAAGTTTTCAAAATTCACCGTTACATAATAGTCAATTTCAACCTTAAAGTTGTTTTCCAGTGTTTCAATCAATAGCTCCGGCCCGCCCCACGCATAAGCGGCATTCATTTTTGTATAGCGATCTTCCCCCTTATAGTTAATATAAGAATAACTATCGCGGAAAAAGGAGGCAAGAGTGATCTGGTCTGTTTTTTTATTGATAGAAGCCAAGATCATGGAATCAGAGCGGATCGAATTGTTGGCATCCTCATCCTGACCGATTAAAAGCACATTAATAACATTGCGGCTCGAATATTTTTCTCCGCCATTTGTTGCCCATTTTTTTACCAGATCTTTAAGAGAATTCGCATCCTTAATGCCGTCGATTTCCGCGAAATCCTTCTCATCATAAATTTGATCTTCAACGCCGTTATTTGGATTTTTTGGATCTTCTGGACCTATCAAGTTCAGTAAATTATTAACATACAGCAAAGCGACTACTACCACAGCCACGATCAAGATGGCTAAAACGCTGATCAAGATCTTCAAATTGCGTTTTTTATTTTTCATCCAAAATGGTACAAAGCGATCCTTCCAAAAAGATTTTCCTGTTGCAGAGCTTTGATCTGCCGGCTGCATCCAATCCGGCTGATCACCGGAGGGCCCCAGGACAGGCTGATTTTGATGTGCTTTTTGCTGTTTATCCTTTTTATGCTTCATTTTCTGATCGTCTTTCACGTGCGTTCCACTCCCTTATTCTGTTTTCTGTTCAAAAACGGAACGAATAGCATCCATTATACCGAAATCCGACGAATTTTGCAAGGATTCACCGGATATTTCCAATAAAAACAGGGCTGCCTATGAAACCGCCGCAAAAGGCAATCAAATAGCTACCAAGCAAACAGCAACCGTTCAGCGCTTTTTATGCTTTCTCAGATTCCGCTTCCGCTGGATCTAACTGCTCTTCTAGCCCTGTATCTTCAGCGCTTGCTTCTTGTTCGTCTCCCTCATCATGATCTGCGCTTGTGAGCGTGACCACCTTTTCCCCTTCGTTCACACGCATCACACGTACGCCTTTTGAGGGGCGGGCGCACAGGCGGATTTCATCTGTTGGAATTCGAATAATAATGCCGTCCGAGGAGATCAAAATAACGTCTTCCTCCTCTCGGATTAACCGCACCGCGGCGACATCCCCGTATTTTTCGGTATGATAATTGATCGTACCCTTTCCGGCGCGGGATTGGAGCCGATAATCTGTCACCTCGCTGCGGCGGCCATATCCCGTTTCGCTCACGGTCAAAACGGTACCATCTTCTTTGAGCACTGCCATTCCTACTACTTCGTCGCCCTCTGAAAGCTCAATCGCCTTCACACCGCGGGCCGTTCTGCCGAGCGGACGGGCATCTGTTTCATGGAAACGGATGGACATTCCCTTCCTCGTTGCAACCAAAAGATCATCTTCTCCACTGGTCAAATGTACCCAGGCCAGCTCGTCATCTTCATCGAGGCTGATGGCAATCACGCCGTTTTTCCGGACGTTGCGGTAGGCTTCCAGCTCCGTCCGCTTAATAATCCCCTTGCGCGTTACCATGCAAAGATACTGCCCCTCTGAAAATTCCGGTACACGGATCATCGCATTGACTTTAACATCCGGCGTAATCGGCAGCAAATTAACAATATTCATGCCCTTACTCGTGCGGCTTCCCTCTGGGATTTCATACCCCTTGAGCCGGTATGTGCGGCCATCAGAGGTGAAAAACATTACATAATCATGCGTGGAGCAGGTAAACATGGTTTCCGCCACATCTTCCTCGCGACGCGCCATGCCAATCACGCCGCGGCCGCCGCGCTTCTGAATCCGATAGGTATCCACCGGCTGGCGTTTGATATAACCAAGTGTTGTCATCGTGAATACGCAGGTTTCCTCTGGGATCAGATCCTCAATATCCACTTCCCCGCTAACATTCGCAATTTCTGTGCGGCGGTCATCGCCGTATTTGTCGCGCAGAACGAGCGCCTCTTCCTTTACGATCTCCAAAACACGGGTTTCAGAGGAGAGAATCGCCATATACTCCGCAATCTTCTCTTTCAACTGTGCCATTTCTTCCTCAATCTTATGGCGCTCCAGGCCGGTCAATTGGCCAAGGCGCATTTGAACAATCGCCTGCGCCTGTGCCTCGTCTAGGCCAAAGCGCTCCATCAGCCGCGCGCGGCCCTCCGGCTGATCCTTGGAAGCGCGTAGAATTTCGATCACTTCATCGATAAAATCAAGCGCAATCAGCAGACCCTCTAAAATATGAGCCCTTTCCTGTGCCTTACGCAGATCGTAGCGTGTCCTCCGGACGATCACTTCACATTGAAAATCAATATAATTTTGCAGCACTTCCTTCAATGTTAGAATCTGCGGCTCCCCATTGACAAGCGCAAGCATGATCACGCCGAAAGTCGTCTGCATCTGCGTATAGGTGTAGAGCTGGTTAAGGACAACCTGCGGATTGGCATCCCGCTTCAAATCAACTACCATATGCATCCCCTCGCGGGAGGTATAATCGTTGATATCTGATATGCCTTCGATCCGCTTTTCTTTCACAAGATCTGCGATGCTCTCAATCAACCTTGCCTTGTTCACCTGGTAGGGCAATTCGGAAACGACGATCGAAAAACGGCCGTTCTTCGTCTCCTGAATCTCTGCGCGGGCCCGCACAATAATTTTACCGCGGCCTGTTCCATACGCGGCGCGGATACCGGAGCGGCCCATGACGATCCCCGCCGTTGGAAAATCGGGACCCTTGATGTGCTCCATCAGCTCTTCCAGGCCGGCATCTGGGTTGTCGATCAGGCAGCACATGCCGTCGATAACCTCCCGCAGGTTGTGCGGCGGGATATTGGTTGCCATACCAACTGCGATTCCAGTGGAGCCGTTGACCAAAAGATTGGGAAAACGGGATGGAAGAACGATCGGTTCCTTTTTGCTGTCATCGTAGTTCGGCATGAAATCGACGGTTTCTTTCTCAATATCCGTCAACATGGACATTGCCATCTTGCTCATGCGCGATTCTGTATAACGGTAAGCGGCGGGCGGGTCTCCATCCACAGAGCCGAAATTGCCATGACCGTCTACCAGCATATAGCGCATGGAAAAAGACTGCGCCAGGCGCACCATTGCATCGTAAACCGACATATCGCCATGCGGGTGATAATCGCCGAGCACCGCGCCCACAGTTGCTGCACATTTGTGATAGGGCTTATCCGGAGTCAGATTTCTCTCATACATGGTATAGAGGATTCTACGATGCACCGGCTTGAGGCCATCTCGAACATCCGGCAGGGCACGCGAAACAATGACGGACATCGAATAATCCAAGAAGGATTTGCGCATTTCCTTGTTCAGGTCTACATCGATAATCTTTTGATCTTCGTAATTCATGTAAGTCCATCCTTTATTATAGAGCTGCCGCAGCCGGGTTTTGTTGCAGCAAATTCGATTTTTGCTCCAATTTCATTGAAAACTTGCTTAGATATCAAGATTCTGAACATATTTTGCATTTTTTTCGATAAACTCGCGCCGCGGCTCCACCTTATCTCCCATTAGAATGGAGAAGGTTTCATCCGCCTGCATCGCATCCTCCAATGTAACACGGAGCATTGTGCGGAACTCCGGATCCATTGTGGTTTCCCACAGCTGCTGTGGATCCATCTCGCCAAGGCCTTTATATCGCTGAACGTCACAATTTCCGCCGACTTCTGCAATATATTCATCCCGCTCCTCATCCGAGAAGGCATATTTCACTTTTTTGCCCTTGCTGACTTTAAACAACGGCGGCTGGGCGATATAGATATAACCATTATCGATCAGTGGGCGCATATAGCGGAAGAAAAAGGTAAGCATCAACGTGCGGATATGCGCGCCATCCACATCGGCATCCGCCATAATGACGATCTTATGATACCGCAGCTTTGTGATATCAAACTCATCCCCAATGCCGGTTCCGAGCGCGGTTACAACCGGCATGAGCTTCTCATTGCCGATCACTTTATCAAGGCGGGATTTTTCAACATTCAGCATTTTGCCCCACAGGGGTAAAATCGCCTGGAAGGTGCGATCGCGGCCTTCCTTGGCGGAGCCGCCTGCTGAATCGCCCTCTACAATATAAATCTCTGTATTCTCCGGATTTCGGTCTGTGCAGTCCGCCAGCTTGCCCGGCAGGGAGTTCCCTTCCAGAGCAGATTTCCGACGCGCAAGATCCCGCGCCCGGCGCGCCGCTTCGCGGGCACGCGCAGCATCCAGCGCTTTTGCATAGATCGCCTTGATCACAGCTGGATTTTCTTCAAAAAACGTCATCAATTTTTCATAGACCATTTGGGAAACCATCTGGCCCATGTCAGTGTTTCCAAGCTTTCCCTTCGTCTGGCCTTCAAACTGCGCATCTGTCAATTTCACACTAACCACGGCAACCAGACCTTCACGCACGTCGTCGCCTGATAAATTTTTATCATTCTCCTTGAGAATCCCATATTTCCGGCCATAATCATTGAATACGCGGGTCAAAGCTGTTTTGAAGCCCGTTTCATGCGTACCGCCGTCGATCGTATGCACATTATTGGCAAAGCTGAGAATTGTTTCATTATAGCTGTCGTTATACATCATAGCGACTTCTGCCGAACGATCTCCCGCCACAGTGATAAGATGGATTGGTTTTTCATGCAGCGGCGTCAGCTTGCGGCTCTCATTGATATATTCCACAAAGGAGGAAATACCGCCCTCATAGCAAAATTTTTCGCTGATGATATTTTCCGGATCACGGCTATCGGTTAAGGTAATGGAAAGCCCTGCGTTTAAGAAGGCCTGTTCACGCAATCTACGCTGAAGTACTTCATATTCATAAACCGTTGTCTCTTGAAAGATTTCCGGATCAGCTTTAAATTTGATAAACGTGCCAGTTTCGTTGGTATCTCCAATCACGGTCAGCTTGGATGCAATATTGCCGCGCTCAAAGCGCTGGTGATGGATATGCCCTTCTTGAGAAACCTCAATCTCCATCCATTCCGATAATGCGTTTACAACCGAAGAACCCACGCCATGCAGGCCGCCGGATACCTTATAGCCGCTGCCGCCGAACTTACCGCCCGCATGCAGCACCGTAAGCACCAGCGTCACCGCCGGGATACCAGATTTTTCATTGATGCCGACCGGAATGCCGCGCCCATTATCCCGTACGGTGATGATATCATCTGGCAATATCTCCACCTCAATATGGGTGCAAAAGCCCGCGAGCGCCTCATCAATGGAGTTATCCACAATTTCATAAACAAGATGATGCAGCCCCTTCGGCCCAGTGGAGCCAATATACATACCGGGGCGCTTACGAACCGCTTCAAGCCCCTCCAGTACCTGGATTTGATCCGCATCATATTTTTCCGATACGGTCGTATCCATTTCCTCCTCGCTCTGCTGTTCTTGGGTCAGCGCCCTTTCCTGCTCGGCAAATTCGTTTTTTTCCTGTATATCCAAACCTGAAGCCCTCCAATTTCTGCTGAATGCATCCTTTTCGAATCCATCAGCTTCAGACATTCCTTAACCTAAAATCTTTGTCAAATATTTGCTAATTTATCCATAAATTCCGTTCTCTTCAGCAGCGTTGCGGAAGAAATCTGTGAGATATAGATAACCCTGCCGCTTGGCCTGGCATGGCTTGCGCAGACAATAAAGGATTTTGGAAGCTCCATTGATACATTCACCACATCCCCCGCCTTTTCCGCATCCGTCAGATAATTTCTCGTCGCTTTGGAAACGGTTGTCGTGTCTAAATCAAAAATGCCAATGATTTCATCCAGCGTAACAACCGTATCCTGTCCCAAATGCAGATACAATGCCATGGCCCCTTTTCTTTGAATCATACTCGGTTTTGCATTTATGCTGTTTCTTCCAAACATCCACTACGCAAAGAAAACGTTTTTCCATCACACAGACGAAGCAGGGAAGACGGCTCACAGCAGGTGATAAATACCTGCCAACCCTCAATATGATTGAGAATATAATCCTGCCTGCCCGCATCCAGCTCGCTCATCACATCATCCAGCAAAGCAACCGGCTGTTCCCCTGTGATTTCGCGGATTAACGCCGCCTCACTGAGTTTCATAGAAAGCGCGCAGGAGCGCTGCTGGCCCTGGGAGCCATAGATACGAGCCGATAATTGATCCACATAAATCTCCAAATCATCCCTGTGCGGGCCAACGGAAGTACTGCCATTTTTTAAATCCTCCGCACGGTTTTTCGTTAGCTTTTCGCTTAACTCATAAGCGATCTCTTCTGCTGACCGGCCTTCTATGGAAGAGGCGTAGGCAAGGCTGAGTTCTTCCCTGCCGCGGGATAAACCATGGTAGAAAGCAACCGCGCTTTCCTGCATACGATCTACATAAGAACGCCTTTGATAGATGATTTGAGCGCCCAACATAGCAAGCCTCTCATCCCAAATAGCAAGTGTATCCATTAATTCTGAATGGTAAGCAATATCTTTCAATAATATATTCCGCTGTGCAAGCGCCCGGTTATATTGGCTGAGCAGTGATGCATAGCGCGGCCTTAACTGGCTCAGCGCCAAATCCAAAAACCGCCTACGCTGTACAGGCCCCTCTTTCACCAAAGATAAATGAGCTGGAGAAAATACAACCGCGCGAAATTCCCCCATCAATTTAGAAGCGGACGGCAATGGTATCCCATTTAAAACAGCATGCCGTTTTTCATCCAGAAGAAGGGTAGCCTCCTGCTCCCGTCCCTCTGCATAAAAATCCATTTCAAGCCGCGCAGCCTCATTTTTCAGCGATATCAGCTCTGCATCTTTTGCACCGCGAAAGCTACGGCAACCGGTAAACATCCAGATGCTCTCCAACAGGTTTGTTTTTCCCTGCGCATTTTCTCCATAAATGATGTTAACGCCTTCCTGCGGATAAATCTCAAGTTCCTTCAAATTTCGATAATGAATCGCGGAAAGCCTGGTCACTTTCATAAGGCCGATACCTCATATTGTTTTTCCTCAAAAGAAGCAACATCACCTGGCCGCAGCTTTTTTCCCCGCATTTGGCACACCTCACCATTCACAGCCACTTCTCCATTTTGAATCACTATTTTGGCATGGCCGCCGGTTTGCACCGCATTCGCCAGCTTTAAAAAAGCGTCAAGGCGGATATATTCCGTTGAAATACACACTTTTTCCGGTGGGAGAGGCTTCCCCTTTTGCACCACCCTGACTTTTACTTTCATAAGCTTATGCTCCTATCAACCTTCAGTTTTCATTTTTCAAACGAACCGGCAAAACGAGGAACAGGAAGCTATCCCCTTCCGGTGGAAGAATCAAAATGGGCGATACCGCGCCGTTAAGCTCGATACGCACTTCATCTGTATCCACTACCTTCAATGCCTCCAGCATAAAGCGATTGTTAAACCCAATTTCCACTCGATTGCCATCAATCACCGCATCAATTTTATCATTTGCGCTGCCCAAAGAAGTGATGCTGGAGATGCGGATTGTATTTTCATCAAACACACAACGCACCGGGCTTTTCAGGCGGTCTGTGATCAAAAGAGAGGTGCGCTCAATACTATCGATAAACAATTTGGTGTTTACCCGAACATGCGTGGCATTATTAGACGGAATCGCGCTTTTATAATCGAGAAAATCGCCATCCAATAAGCGGGAAATGATGTGATAACCGCCCGCCTCGAACACGATATGACGTTTTCCAACGCCCATAGAGACAATTCCTTCCTCATCCCCAAGCAACTTTGTCACCTCAGAGAGGGTTTTGGAGGGAACGACAAAGGAAATTTCCGTTCCACTATAATCAATCTGCTCAGTGCGTACCGCAAGGCGCACGCCATCTACGGCAATCAAGCGGATTGTGCCATTCTCCACCTCAAATTTTACGCCCTTGTGCACTTCTTTACTGTCGTTAACCGCCACCGCGAAAATCGTCTGGCGGATCATGTTTTTCAGCAGCTCCTCCGCAATGGTCACAGGATAGCCGCCCGTCACAGAAGGAAGCTCCGGATATTCATCTGCCGCAATGCCAATCAGGCTATATTCCGCCTCTCCGCTGTGGATGACCGTCATCTGCCGTTCATCCGCTTCAATGGAAACGCTCTCCCCGGGGAGACGGCGCAGAATATCGCACAGCAATCTGGCATTCAGGATAATGCTGCCCTCCTGTTCTACGCGCGCCTCGATGGACGTTGTAATCCCAACCTCCAGATCGTATCCGGTCAAAATCAGCCCATTGTCCTCAGCCTTCATCAAAATGCCTTCAATTGCTGGGATAGACGCTTTGGTAGAAACAGCTCTTTGTACATTACTGCAGGCTTCCGCTAGAGCAAGCGCATCGCAGATTACTTTCATATGGGTTCCTCCTATAGTTTTGCTATTTTCTAAAATCGTAATAAGTATTGTTTCCTGATTTTTGGAAAAAGAAAAGATATCTTATCATTCTTATAAATAGTCTTAGTAATAGGGGCGGTGGAAAAGGTTGAAAAGCAGTTTTTTCCTTTTCCCTGCTGGACAGGAACGGTATTTCCCTCTGGGGAAAACAGAGGAATAGATTTTTAAAACTGCTGTGGTTACTCTTCTTTTACACATCTATGTGGAAAAGGTAATGTGGAATGTGGAGAAAAGAGTGGAGAAATTTTCCTCCGCGCGATACTTTGAGAAGCTTTGTAAAACGTTATTGATCCTGTATATTTTTAATGGTATCGGAAATGGTTGCCTTCAAAGAGGGGTTCTTTTCCATCTCCTTTTCAATTTTTGTTAAAGTGTAAAGAACAGTGGAATGATCGCGGCCGCCAAATTCATCCCCAATCGCCTTCATTGGCAGGCCGGTTACTTCGCGGACGATATACATCGCCGCCTGCCGTGCCTTGGAGGTAGTGGAATCACGCTTGTTGGAGCGGATATCCTCCTCTGTGATGCCGTATGTCCTGGCCACTTCCTGAATAATCTTTTCCACGGTAACCGGAACGGGCTGGCTGTCGCTCAAGATATCCTTAATTGCCCGCTGGGCCAAAAGAATTGTAGGCGGATGGCCTTCAATTGAATGATAGGCTTTCATCCGTTTCACTGCGCCCTCCAACTGGCGGATATTGGTTTTTAGTTTTTGGGCGATATATTCGGTTACATCATCCGGCAGTCCAATATTGAGCAGCTGTGCCTTGCGCTTCACGATTGCGATTCTCGTTTCAAGATCCGGCGGCTGGATATCCGCAAGCAAGCCCCATTCAAACCGGGTGCGGAGCCTGTCCTCCAGCGTCAGAATTTCTTTTGGAGGCCGGTCGGAGGTTAAAACGATCTGTTTGCCTGCCTGAGACAAATTTTCAAAGGTATGAAAAAATTCTTCCTGCGTTTGAATTTTACCGGAGATAAACTGCACATCGTCAACGAGCAGAACATCAACCTTCCGGTATTTATTGTGGAAATCAATCATCCTTTTTTCTGCGATGGAGGTGATCAATTCGTTTGTAAAATCCTCACCCCGCACATAGAGGATATCTGAATTGGGGTTTGAAAGGCGAATTTCATAACAGATTGCATTGAGCAGATGTGTTTTGCCGAGCCCGGAATTTCCATAGATAAAAAGTGGGTTATATGCGCCGCCAGGGTTTGCTGCAACAGCTTGGGCGGCCGCATGGGCGAATTTATTCGAAGAGCCGACAATAAAAGTTTCAAAGGTGTATTCATATTCTTCGCTTTGCACTGGCTCTTGTTCTGGCTCTTTCACCTCGTCTGCAACAATGATTTCTACATGTACCGGGAAGCCCAGCACCTGCTCGAACGCTTCGCAGAGTAAATCGTTGAATTTAACTGCGACGATTTCTTTTTTAAAGGTATCTTCAATGGTCAGCAGAGCCGTGCTGTCATCCAGGCGGACGAGCGTCAGCGGTGCAATCCAAACATTAAAGGCCACCTCTGTAATTTGTGTTTTGCAATAATCCTGTACCGATTTCCAAATCTCCAGAAAGGAATTCATGATTTTGACCGCTCCTCTATGTTTTACGGCAGTTGCATATTGGGATGAAAAGGGTGCAGGCGGGTATTTGAAAACGCCGGATTTTTTCATCTGCTATTCCTGCTCAATCTATTTAATTCTATCACAAAATGGCGTGGTTTTCAACAACCTTTCCAATGGATTGTGGAAAGAAAGACTGAAATAGAAAGGTTTTCTGCAAAAAAAGATTGACAGGGCGAGAAGGTCTGATATATAATGAATCTCTGCAAGGTTGCATAGAAGCGAATACTGTATTTTTTTCCGGCGGAGAAACCATTCGCCAGAAAATGCAAAAGGATACCCCGGTGGAATGGAGGTAAGAAAATTATGAAAAGAACGTATCAGCCGAAAAAAAGGCATCGGAAGATGGAGCATGGCTTCCGTAAAAGAATGGCCGATAGAAACGGCCGCAAGGTTCTTGCCCGCCGCAGGGCAAAGGGCAGAAAGCAGCTGACCTACTAATTTGCAGTTTTTATGTGCTGCTGCTTCAAGCAAAGCAGCAGCACATTTTCTGCATGCCCTTGAAAGCGAAAGGATCGTTTTGGCTGACTATATTTCATTGAATCGAAATACAGATTTCCGCCGCCTGTACAGGCGGGGAAAATCGTTTACTCATCCTGCGTTGGTGACCTATGTAATGAGAAACCGCGCGGGAATTTGTCGGTTTGGGATCACAACAAGTAAAAAAATCGGCAATGCAGTGGAGCGCAACCGCTCGAAGCGCGTGATCCGCGCGGCGTTTTTTGCCGTGTCGGAGGAGATTTTGGGCAATTGGGATATTGTTTTTGTCGCCCGAAGCCGTACGAAGTGGATCAAAAGCACAGAGCTTGAAAAAGTGATGCAAAAGCAGCTTTGCGCGGCGGGCGTGATCCCCTCCAAGGAGAAAAAGGATCTATGAAAAAAGCGTTTCTTTCCATGATTCGTTTTTATCAAAAAAAAATTTCGCCTTTGTTTCCGCCACGCTGCCGTTTTTATCCTACCTGCTCCCAGTATGCCGTGGAGGCAATTGAGCGTTTTGGCGCATGGAAGGGCGGCGCGTTGGCCTTGTGGAGGCTTTTGCGGTGTAATCCGCTTTTTCCGGGTGGATATGATCCTGTGCCTCCTAAAAAATAAATGAATAAAATGTTTGCTAAAAAAAACAAATTGTTAAATTGCCGTTATCGCCGTTTTTATAAAAGGTTTGTATGGAGAAATTTGAGGAAACGGTTTAGGTTTTTGCAGGAATGCTACCTCATTGAACGTTATGGAGGCCTTTCATGAGTATTTTATATACACCCTTTGGTTTTATTTTCCGGATTTTTTATGATCTGGTGAGTAATTACGGACTTGCTCTGTTTTTATTCACGCTTTTATTCCGGCTGATTCTTCTCCCCTCCTCCATCAGCCAGCAAAAGGGCACGGCAAAGCAGATGCGGTTGCAGCCGAAAATCAAAAAACTGCAAGAAAAATATAAGGGCAATCAGGTCAAGCTCAATGAGGAAATGCAGGCCCTTTATTCGCGCGAGGGCTATAATCCCATGAGCGCCGGCTGCCTGCCAATGCTGATTCAGCTGCCGGTTATTTTTGGCCTGTTGGGTGTGATTTATTATCCAATCCAATATGTGCTAGGCGTAGATTCCAATACGGTTCGTGAAATGACGAAGATCGTCCAGGGCCTTTTGGGAGATACCTCTGTCAAGCAGAATCTGCTGGAGCTTCAGATATTCAATCATTTGGATGAAGTAATTGCAAAAATGCCGGCTCTTTCTGCTGAAATAGTGGATAAGCTGCGCGGCTTTGATTATACAATGTTTGGCATTCCACTTGCGGAAACACCTAGCGTTTCTACGCTTTCTCATCTTGGGTCCGCCAGCAAACAGGAATTAATCCTGTTGCTTGTGCCGCTGTTTTCCGGCCTGTCGGCGATGGCGTCCGGTATTTATACTTGGATTCGTCAGAAGCAGACCAATCCCGAAATGGCGAAAAACCCGATGATGGGCTGCACGGCCTTTGGCATGCCGCTGTTTTCCCTTGTGATCGCGTTCCAGTTTCCTGCGGGCGCGGGTATTTATTGGATCATGTCCAATATCATTGCATTTGCGCAGATGATCCTGCTCAATTATACGCACAGCCCCAAAAAGATCATTGCCAAAATGATGGTAGAAGAAACGGTCAACCGCCGTTCTAAAGAAGAAAATATGAAACGGATCGCACAGCGTGAAATGGAGGCTTGATGCGCGCCGGTTCATAACGATAACAGGTGGTGAAGGACATGCTAAAAGAGGCAATCTGCACGGGCGCCACGATCGAGGAGGCGCGTGAAAAGGCGGTCGCAGAGCTTGCAGCGCCGGAGAATGTCGAGGTAAAGATCGAAGTGCTGGAAATGCCAGTAAAAAAGACCTTTGGGCTTTTTGGAGGCGCGCCTGCGAAAGTGCGGGCGTCTTATGAAGAGTCCCCGGTGGGGAAAGCAATCGATTATCTCACACGTGTTCTGGATGGGATGGGCATCCCGGATGTAACGGTAAAGGAAATACAGGAGGATGGCCACTATAGGCTTGATCTGGAATGCGGCGAAAATCATGGCGCCATCATTGGCCGCCGGGGAGAAACACTCGATGCGCTGCAATACTTGACAAGCCTGGTCGCCAACCGTGGCACGGAGGAATATATCCGAGTTTCCCTGAATGTGGGCGATTATCGGGAGAAACGGGATGAAACGCTGCGCGGCCTTGCGCACAGGAGCGCAAGTCAGGTGCTGAAATATGGCCGCAATGTTGTATTAGAGCCGATGAATCCCTATGAGCGCCGCGTGATCCATACGGCAATCCAGGAGATGGAAGGCGTTAAATCCCATTCGATCGGCTCAGATAGCGATCGCAGAGTGGTTATTTCTTTGGAAGAGGGCGTAAAACCAACGCACAGCGGCGGGCAGAATCGCGGCCGAGGTGGATATCATAATAACCGCGGCGGACGTGGGCGTGATACAAAAGGCCCAAAACGGGATTTTAACAATCATTCATCCAGAGAGAAGAACCAGCCATCCCCTTCCCGTGCTCCGCATCGGGATGTAGGGGCGGCTCCTCTCTATGGAAAAATTGAGCCAAAAAGCGAATAAAAAGAAACCGTTTAGATTGTGAAAGAAACGAAAAGCCAGAGTTTTAACTCTGGCTTTTTATTTCTGAAAAAAGAAGCGCTTACATAGAAAATAAAGGGCTTTTTAGTATGAAAACCAATTTTTATTTATTTTTGGGAATAAAAATTGGGCGGTAACATAGAGCAACAGAGATAAAAAATGAAAGGCAACTCTATTTGATTTATTGTTAAAAATATGGACAAGTTTTAGATAAAAATACATTTTTTTAAAAAATAGTTGTTAAAAAATTATCAATATATTGACTTTCTAACACTGGTATCGATATAATAGAAGGCAATCATGTAGATCAATCAGTGGAGGTAATGAAAGAATGTCCAGAGTTTATAATTTTTCTGCCGGCCCGTCCATGCTGCCGGAGGAAGTGCTGCGCAAAGCAGCCGCTGAAATGCTCGATTATGAGGGATGCGGGCAGTCCGTTATGGAGATGTCCCACCGTTCGAAAGAATATGAGGGAATCATTCGTGGGGCGGAAAGCCTATTGCGCGAGCTGATGAATATCCCGGAGAATTATAAAGTGCTCTTTTTGCAGGGCGGCGCGTCTACCCAGTTCGCCGCAATCCCGCTCAATTTGATGAATGGCAGCGGCAAGGCGGATTACGTCGTCACCGGCCAGTGGGCCAATAAGGCCTATCAGGAGGCTTGCAAATATGGCGATGCGCATATCGTCGCCTCTTCGAAGGATAAAACCTTCTCTTACATCCCGAAGCTTAATAAGGCGGATTTCACGCCGGATGCGGATTACTTCTATATCTGCATGAATAATACGATCTACGGCACGGTTTATCATGATTTGCCGGATACCGGCGACGTGCCGCTGGTGGCGGATATCTCTTCCTGCTTCCTCTCTGAGCCGCTGGATGTTACAAAATTCGGCATGGTTTATGGCGGTGCGCAGAAGAATGTAGCGCCCGCAGGCCTCACGATTGTAATCGTCCGTGAGGATCTGATCGGCAAGGCGCGCGATATTACGCCCACAATGCTCGATTATAAGGTGCATGCGGATAACGGTTCCATGTACAATACGCCCCCCTGCTATACGATTTATATCTGCAAGCTGGTGCTTGAATGGATTCAATCCATCGGCGGCCTGGAAGCAATGAAGGAGCGCAACGTCAAAAAGGCGAAGGTTCTCTATGATTTCCTGGAGGAGAGCAAGATGTTCCGCGGCACCGTCGTGCCGGAGGACCGTTCCCTGATGAACGTCCCCTTTGTGACAGACAGCGACGAGCTCAACGCAAAATTCATCAAGGAAGCAACTACCGCTGGGTTTGTCAACCTGAAGGGCCACCGCACGGTTGGCGGCATGCGCGCGTCGATCTACAATGCGATGCCAATCGAGGGCGTGGAGAAGCTGGTTGCGTTCATGAGGAAATTCGAAGCGGAAAATGCGTAATCAAATTTAAAAAATTTTAATTTACCAGAAAGCGGGAAATAACCATGTATCAGATTCTCACATTGAATAAAATTTCCGCTACAGGCCTCGACCGCCTGCCCGCGGAGCAATACACGCATGGCAATGAAATTGCACAGCCGGATGCGATCATGGTACGCTCGGCCTCCATGCATGAGATGAAGCTTGATGAAAAAACGGTTGCGATTGCCCGCGCGGGCGCAGGCGTTAACAATATTCCGGTGGATGCCTGCAGCGAGCAGGGCATTGTGGTTTTTAACACCCCCGGTGCGAATGCCAACGCTGTGAAGGAGCTTGTGCTCTGTGCCCTGCTGCTCACCTCCCGCAAGATCGTGCCTGCGATTGATTGGTGCAAAACGCTGAAAGGCGAAGGCGATGCAGTCGGCAAGCTGGTCGAAAAAGGGAAATCAGCCTTTACCGGACCGGAGATCAAGGGCAAAACGCTCGGTGTTGTCGGCCTTGGCGCAATCGGTATTCTGGTTGCAAATGCGGCGAAGAGCTTGGGCATGGAGGTATATGGATACGACCCTTACCTCTCCGTAGATGCTGCGTGGAGCCTTTCCCGCGATATCAAGCATGCCACAAGTTTGGATGACATTTTTGCAAAAAGTGATTATATCACCGTGCACGTCCCTCTGACGGAGGAAACTCGCGGCCTTGTCAGCAAAGCTTCCATTGCAAAGATGAAGGATGGCGTGCGCATCGTCAACTTTGCGCGCGGCGACCTGGTCAATTCTAAGGATATTCTGGAAGCGCTCCAAAATGGCAAAGTGGCGGCTTATGCAACCGATTTCCCCTCGGATGAGCTGATCGGTGAGAGCGGTGTGATCGCAATCCCGCACCTCGGCGCGTCTACGCCGGAATCAGAGGATAACTGCGCGGAGATGGCGGCAGATGAGCTCAAGAATTACCTGGAGGAAGGCATCATCCGCAATTCCGTCAATCTGCCGAATGTGGTGCTCCCCCGCAGTGCAGATACGCGCATTTGCCTGATTCATAAGAACGTGCCGAGTATGCTCAATCAGATTACGGCAACGCTAACGGAGAAAAATGTGAACATTGATAACATGATCAACAAATCCAAAAAGGCATTTGCCTATACCGTGATTGATACGAACGATATAATTGGAGACGATACGCTCGCGGCCCTTGGCGCGATTGAAGGGATCGTCCGTGTTCGTGTGATCCGTTGATTAAAAATTTTCAATCCGGCTGCCATATCAAAATGGCGGCCGGATTTTTTATTATGAAGCGAAGCGAGTAACAAAATCTTTTTATTACGAAGCGCAGTTGGCCCAGCGGTTATTTTTTATGGCTGAAGGAGGGAGAAAGATATGAAATATTATGTGGTCGATGCGTTTGCAGAAAAATGAAACACACAGGTCAAAATTGGAACTTAGTTTAACCACTTGCAGGGCGTTTTATAAAATGCTATAATAATATGGTTTTATTCGTGCTTTCTTTTGTGCGGAGAACCAAATTATAGCCGAAAGGCTTTGGAGTGGAAGATCGTTATCATGAAACATTATGACGTTGTCATTATCGGCGCAGGTCCAGCCGGTATTTTTACCGCGCTGGAGCTTTATAAGCATGCCCCTGAAACCCTGCGTGTGTTGGTTGTGGATGAAGGCATCAATATTGAGCATAGGCGCTGCCCTGCGCGTAAGCACGGCGTGTGCGTGCGCTGCAATCCCTGCAACATTATGAGCGGCTGGGCAGGCGCAGGCGCGTTTTCGGATGGCAAGCTCTCCCTTTCAGAAGAAGTCGGCGGCAATCTCGTTAATTATCTCCCGGTGGACGAAGTGCGCACATTGATCCACTATGCGGATTTGATGTATCTCGATTTCGGCGCGCCGAAAGAGGTGTTTGGCCTCAACGATAAAAAGTCCGATGAGATTGCATATGAGTGCAGCAAATATAATATTCATCTCGTGCGCTGCCCGGTGCGCCATATGGGCACGGAGTATTCCTATGAAGTGCTCAAGGCCATGTATGACCATCTGATGAAGATCAGCGGCTTTACCTTCCTGGAGCGCACGCATGCCGACCCCATCATTGATCAGAAAGGCATTGTTACCGGAGTACGCTTGACAGATAAAGACGGCAATGCGGAGGATGCTTCCGCCCATTATGTGGTTGCCGCCCCCGGGCGTGGCGGCGCGGAATGGCTGGCTGGCATCGCGCATGAGCATGATATCTCCACATGCAACAATGAGGTGGATATCGGCGTGCGCGTGGAGGTGCCGAATTCCGTGATGGATAACCTGACGAAGCATCTTTATGAGGCAAAAATGGTCTATTATTCCGACACGTTTGAAAATAAGGTGCGCACCTTCTGCATGAATCCCGGAGGAATCGTCAGCGAAGAGCATTATAACGCGGGCTTTAACAACACCTTTGACCAGAGCATCGCGGTCGTCAACGGGCACAGCTATGCGGATGAGGCCTCCCACACGGAGAATACGAATTTTGCCATGCTCGTTTCCACCTCCTTCACGGAGCCGTTTAATCAGCCCATTGAATACGGGCGGTATATCGCGCAGCTTGGGAATATGCTTACCGGCGGTGGTATTATGGTGCAGCGATTGGGCGACCTGCTGATGGGCCGCCGGACGGATGAATCCCGCCTGCGCAAATCGACGACCCGGGCAACCCTGACAACAGCTGTGCCGGGCGATTTATCCTTTGTGCTGCCGCACCGCCATCTGACCAGCATCATTGAGGCCTTGCGCGCGTTTAACAACGTTGCCCCGGGGCTTTATTCCAAGAACACGCTGCTCTATGGCGTGGAGGTAAAATTCTATTCCTCTAAGCTGTCGGTGAATCAGAATTTTGAAACGGCGGTCGAAAATTTTTACGCGATCGGAGACGGCGCGGGCATCACGCGCGGCCTGATGCAGGCGAGCGTAACAGGGATTGTTGTGGCGCGGGATATTGCGAAAAAATTGGGGATGTAAAACACAGCCTGAAAATGGAAAAACGGCCGGGGACAAATCCAAGTCCCCGGCCGTTGATTCATACATGTACTCAGGAGGCCGTATAGTTCACTGTAAAGTTTACGCTTAGCTTTGCTGCCGGCTTCAGAAGTGAATATTTGGCCGTTGCGTCTACATTTTCTGTGAAGGTTAGAGAAGCATTGCTGATTTTACCACTGGCTTTATCGATGGTTATCGTCAGCTTGCCGTTCGAAAGCGTTAGATTCGCAGTAGATACCTTAATTCCTTTGACACCGAGAACCACACCGATATCGTAAACAGCCTTCTCGATCTCGCCTAATTCAGCAAAATACATGTATCCGCCGGCTCCGTGTTTGATACCGGAATCCTTTCCGGATTTGTTTTTCAGGGAAATTGTGCATACATAGTTGTTTCCGCTTTCCTTACAGGATGCACTGGAAACATCGGAAGCGGATAGGCTTTTCAGCGCTGCTTCTGCACTCGTTAATGCTGTGTTATTCCGGTTAATAACAGCTGCATACTTTTGATCGGTCAGATTTAGGTTAACCACGCTAACGCTTCCGCTCGTAATTTTGCGCGAATAGTTTCCCGACACCTTTGCAATCTTCTTAACCGCCGCATTATAATAGCTGACGATCTCATTTACGCCGCTGGGTGCCTTCGATGCATTGTTATCCGGCTTCTGCTGGTTGTCCGCGGTTTTAGTCGTGTCCGCCTCGTTCGTTTTCTGTGTGGAGGCATTGCTGCCGGTATCAGATTCATCTGACACGCCGGGTGCTGAAGTGCTGTCCGACGGGTTTTCGGACGCATCGCTTTCAGGTGTAAACGTTTCACTGGCGTTTGGCGCCTGGTTGGATTCCTCTGCGCCGGTGGTATTTGCATCGTCTCCAGCACCGCTGCAGGCGGCCAAAGAGAGCACCAGGGCGCCTGCCATAAGCAGGGAGAAGAGCTTTGTAAGCTTTGTTTTCATACGATGTAACCCCTTTCAATAGGCTATAGCCAGCATACGCTAAAAACCGCAGGTCGTCAATTATTTAAAGGAAAAAAGATTTAACGAAGAATAGATGCTTTTTTTCTGTTTTTTATGAAATTAGTATGCAAAAAAATGAGAAAATGTGACAGCTTGCATTGTGAGCCAAAATCCCGTATACTGAAAAAATAAACCCCGATGGAGGAGGAATCGCGATGTCTGCACCGCTAGCCGACCGTCTGCGCCCACAGGCCCTTGATGAGATCGTCGGCCAAAGGCACCTTTTGGGTGAGGGAAAGCCGCTGCGCAATATTATCCTTTCCGGAGAGCTGCCAAACCTTGTGTTCTACGGCCCCTCCGGTGTGGGGAAAACAACGCTTGCGGGCATCATCGCCCAAACGACGAACCGCCGCCTGCACCGTCTCAACGGAACTACCGCTTCCACCGCGGATATCCGGGATGTTGTTGCGGAGCTGGATACGTTCGCCGCGCCCAACGGGATCCTTTTATATCTGGATGAAATCCAGTATTTTAATAAGAAGCAGCAGCAATCCCTGCTGGAATATATTGAAAACGGGAAAATTACTTTAATCGCCTCCACCACGGAAAACCCATATTTCTATATCTATAACGCGATCCTCAGCCGGTCCACAGTATTTGAATTCAAAGCGGTTGAGCCGGCGGAGATCGAGCGCGCCGTGCAACGGGCTTTCGCTTATTTAGAGGAGGAACGCGGCGAGCAGATCGTGCCGGAAGAGGGCGTGATCCCTTATATCGCACAGGCCTGTGGGGGCGATGTGCGCAAATCAATCAACGCGGTGGAGCTCTGTGTGCTTGCCTCTCCAACGCCCGCACCGGACGAGCCCCGTGTGATAACGCTTGCGCACGCCAAGGAGCTTTCCCAGCGCAGCGCGCTGCGCTATGACCGGGCGGGGGATGAGCACTACGATATCCTCTCCGCCTTTCAGAAATCCATGCGCGGCTCCGACCCGGATGCGGCGCTGCACTATCTGGCGCGCCTGCTGGAGGCGGGCGATCTGCCCAGTGCCACCCGCAGGCTGATGGTGTGCGCCTGTGAGGATGTGGGCCTTGCCTACCCGATGATTATCCCGATTGTCAAGGCGGCAGTAGATGCGGCCTTACAGGTCGGCCTGCCGGAAGCGCGCATTCCCCTTGCGGATGCGGTCGTGCTTGTGGCGACGGCGCCGAAATCCAACAGCGCCTATGACGGCATCAACCGCGCGATGGAGGATATACAGCGCGGCAAAAGCGGGCCGATCCCCCGTACGCTGCAAAACGTCCATTATGACGGCGCGGACAATCCGAATAAGGGCCAGTTCTACAAATACCCCCATGAATATCCAAACCATTGGCTCCCGCAGCAGTATTTACCCGATGCGCTGAAGGGCACCCGCTACTATGAATATGGGGAAAACAAAACGGAACAGGCCGCGAAGGCATATTGGGAGAAAATCAAAGGCGGAACAGGTGGAAAAGGTTAAAACGGTTAAAACGGAGAAACGCATGATAGGGAAATACCAAAGGGCTCCAATCCTCAACCGGGATGTATTGAAAATCCTGGCCGCCGCCGCAATGCTGATCGATCATATCGGCTGGCGTTTTTTTGCGTTCGTGAGCCCGGAGGCACAGGCTTGCCATGTGCTTGGCCGCGTGGCGCTTCCTATCATGTGCCTGTTTCTCACGGAAGGGTATTTCCATACGCGCAGCAAAAAAAGATACGCCCTGCGGCTGTTCCTGTTCGCCCTCCTGTCCCAGCTCCCTTATACCATGTTTCAGGGAATCCACTGGTCTGCGCTGGATTTCAATGTGATGTTCACGCTGCTGTTTTGCTTTTTGAGTATCTACTTTTATGAAAGCATTCCGAATGAGATGCTCCGTTGGATGGCGGTTTTCGGCTGTATGATGGCTGCCTGGTGGTGCGACTGGGGCGTTACGGCAGTGCTTTATACGCTCGCCCTGTGGATCTTCCGGGAGGATCGGGGGAAGAAGGTGGCTGCATTCTCCGCTGTGTCGGTTTTCTATTTCTGCTCCAATTTTCTTGTAGTGCTGGGGGCAGGGGCCGGATTTGTTCCCAGCCTGCTCTCGTGTTTATACATGCTGGGAGTTTTCCTCGCGCTCGTTCCGATTTTGCTTTATAGTGGGGAAAAGGGCCGTTTTTTAGAGGGAGCAATCGGCAAATGGTTCTTTTATCTGTTTTATCCCGTGCATTTATTCCTTCTTGCCCTGATCTAAACAAATGTGTTCCAGGGCAAAGGAGGCCTTCCCATCCTACGTATCTTTATCATTGAATTCTAATAGTATCTATGGTATGATAGCTTCAAACAAAGTTTGAAGCATTGAAAAAATGTCTGTCGGCGCAAAACGCCTCCTGCCGCACGGCGGCAACGCCATTTTTGAAGAGGAGGCTTTGAAGCTATCAGGTCGTAAAATTTCAAACTTTTTAAGTTCAGAAGCATTGAAAAAATGCCTGCCAGTGCAAAGCATCCCTCCTGTAGGGAGAAGTTTTGTGGGTATGCAATCATTACCATATTATTTTCTGATCTGAACGAGTGAAAGGAAGGACGTTACGCGTTATGTACAATGAGATTCTCGATACCATCGGCTTTGTTTCCCGCTTTGATCCGGAGGTTGGCGAGGCGATGCAGAAGGAACTTGGCCGCCAGCAGCGCAACATTGAGCTGATCGCCTCTGAAAACTTTGTTTCCCCCGCTGTGATGGCCGCTATGGGCAGCGTGCTGACCAACAAATATGCAGAGGGCTATCCGGGCAAGCGCTATTACGGCGGCTGCCAATATGTTGATATTGTTGAAAATATCGCAATCCGGCGTGCCAAGGAGCTGTTTGGTGCGGATTGCGTCAACGTTCAGCCCCATTCCGGCGCACAGGCCAATATGGCGGTTTATTTTGCTTTGATTCAGCCTGGCGATACCGTCATGGGCATGAACTTAGCGCACGGCGGCCATTTAACGCATGGCTCTCCTGTGAATATGTCCGGCAAATATTTTAACTTCGTCCCCTATGGCGTGAATGAGGAGGGCTATATCGATTACGACGCCTTTGCAGAAGAGGCGCTCAAGGTAAAGCCGAAGCTCATCGTCGCCGGTGCGTCCGCTTACCCGCGCATCATCGATTTTGAGCGCATCGGTCAAATTGCCAAAAGCGTGGGCGCTTATTTGATGGTTGATATGGCGCACATTGCAGGCCTTGTGGCGGCAGGGCTGCACCCCTCGCCCGTGCCGTATGCCGATGTTGTCACGACCACGACGCATAAAACCCTGCGTGGCCCGCGCGGCGGCATGATTCTCTCAAAGGAGGAGTTCGGCCCGGCGATCAATAAGGCCATTTTCCCCGGCACGCAGGGCGGCCCTCTGATGCACACCATCGCGGCAAAAGCTGTTTGCTTCGGCGAAGCACTCAAGCCGGAATTCAAAGCCTATCAGCAGGCAATTCTCAATAATGCAAAAGCGCTTGCAGACGGGCTGATTTCCCGCGGGGTCAACCTGGTCTCCGGCGGCACGGATAACCACCTTATGCTCGTTGACCTGCGCTCCCTGCATGTGACCGGCAAGGAGCTGGAGCACCGTTTGGACGATGTGTATATCACCGCCAATAAAAATGCGATTCCCAACGACCCCGAAAAGCCTTTTGTGACAAGCGGCCTGCGCCTTGGCACAGCGGCGGCTACCACAAGGGGCCTTCAGGCGGAGGATATGGATACGATTGCAGATTGCATCAAGCTTGCCGCAACGGAATTTGACGCGAAGGCGGATGAAATCCGCGCCCGCGTGAATGCAATTTGCGAGAAATACCCGCTGTACCGCTAAAAAAGCTGCAAACCGCCGGGTGATTGTTCCCGGCGGTTTTTTCATGGAATTTTGTTGGCAAGAGATACTTGGAGCTTGTTTCCGTTTATTTGAGAGGAGGGGCGCCGATGCCTGTCGCTTTGGAGCCGCTGTGCATTCAAATTCCTCAGTTTGACCTTGCCCGCACCTTGGATTGCGGCCAGGCCTTTCGTTGGAGCCGATTGGAAAACGGCGCGTTTCACGGCGTTGCATTTGGCCGGCCTTTAACCATCCGGCAGGAGGGCGAGCGGATCTTTTTCTCCTGTAGCCAGGAGGAGTTCGATCAAATTTGGTTTTCCTATTTCGATCTCGGGCGGGATTACGGCGCCTTATGCGAGCGTTTTCGTGCGGATACGGTGATGCGGCAAGCGCTTGACACCTGCCCGGGAATCCGGATTTTACAGCAAGAGCCGTGGGAAGCGCTCTGTTCGTTTATCATCTCTCAAAACAACCATATTCCCCGCATCAAGGGGATCATTGGGCGGCTATGTGAAGCGTTTGGAGAGCCTTTGGGCAGCGAGGATTTTACTTTCCCCTCCCCGGAACGGCTTGCCGCGCTGGATGTTTCCGCCCTTGCTCCCCTACGGGCCGGATTCCGGGCGGGCTACCTATTGGACGCGGCGCAAAAAATTACCGCGAGAGAGGTTAGCTTCGAAGCACTTTCCACCCTGCCGCTGGAGCAGGCCAGGGCCTCCCTGCAAAAAATTCGGGGCGTGGGGCCGAAGGTTGCGGAATGCGCCCTGCTCTATGGATGTGGACGGATGGACGCGTTTCCCATCGACGTTTGGATGAAGCGGGTGATGGCGGAATGCTACCCGCAGGGGCTGCCTGCCTGCATACAGGGCAATGAGGGCATCGCGCAGCAATACCTGTTTGAATGGAGACGCAAACGATCATAACACACTATGAAACGACCGCCGCGGGGGATGCACTCTCTGCGGCGGTCGTTTCTATATCCTTTAAAACATGAAAAGCTTCAAGGCTCCTCTAGCGCATCCGGCAAAAGCATCGGCTCGTTGGAAATGGTATCGCGTGAAAAAATCTTCTGGAAATTGACACGGATTTCCGCTGTCTGCCGGTCAAAAATGGCCTCATCCCTCGAAGCGGCAAAGAGCGTTGCCGCGGCAAACAGATCCTCGATCAGAAGCAGGCACTCATAGCGGCTCGCTTCATCCATTTCAAACTGGGGTAATTTCTGCCAAACAAATTGAGCAATCCCCAGCAGCTTTTCCGAGCAGTCGGACGGCGTATCCTTTTGCAGGATCAGCATGACCAGCAGCCGGACATCCGCCATATTCTCCTTGAGCGCCTGAATGCAAAAGTCCAAAAAATTGATGACCTGAGCTTTTTCAATAAAAGTGATCCCGGAGTCTGTAAGAAGGGTTTCCACCTTCTGAACCAAGCGGTCTACCACCGCTTTCAGCAAATCTGACTTGCCAGCGTAATAGTGATAAATTCCGCTGGGAACCACCTTTGCGCGGTCGGCAATCATCTGAATTGTGGTGGCTGCATAGCCGTAATCGGAAAACAATTGTGTAGAAGCAGTCAAAATCCGCTCAATTGCATCCTCCCGCATCGCATCGAACTTATCCCGTTTGCGTTCCATGGCCATCGCTTCTCATCCCTTTCTCTCTGCCGAAATTATAGCATATCGGAGGAAGGCACTCAACACTCCTTATTGAGAATTTAAAAATTAGTTACAAATTTATGCCAGTTCACTGCGCATCCAGTGGAGAAATGGTAAAACGGAAGCTGTAGGGAACACCACTGTGCAGAATATAGGGCTCACGCAGGCATGCCATACCGGGCATATCTCCGCCGACTCCACATTGGCGTGCATCCAGATACAGGTAGGTATTCCCCTCCCGCACCAGCTCATGCTGATGGCGCGCCTTCTCCAGCGCCTCCAGGCTGTAATGGTGCGCGCTGAATTCGAACACCGTGCCCGGCAGCGCCTTGAAGCAAAGCCCGGAGCCATCCCCCCTGCGGATTTCCATGCTCCGCACATCCACGCGGTTGCCGTTCTCCTGTGGGCGCATATAGGGCGTTTCCAATTCGGCAACTCTTGCCTCATACCGCCCGATCTTCGCGCCGGTCTTTCGATCGCAATACGTTTCCTGGAAGCCGCGGCCATACCAGCTCACCCGATCCAGCCCGGCAGGCAGAGTCATGCGTAAGCCCACCCGCAATAGGTTCAGCGCAAGTGACGAAGCCGTATGCTGCACCATAATCGTGCCGTCCGGCAGGAAACGGTACTGCGTTTCCACCTTTCGGGTAAAGGGCGTAAACCATTTTACACTGACAACAGCCTCGTTGCCCACGCCCTGCGTCACCGTTACGCTGCGTGTGCGCAACGCTTTATTGGCGAGCTTCCACTGATTGGAAGGATTCACCGGCGCAAATTGCGGGGCAAAATTAAAGGTGCCGATATCATTATCCGTCAGCGCGCGGAAGAAGTTCGGGCGCAATCCTCCCCCCCGCACCAGATACGGCTTGCCATCGTAGGAGAGCGTCGTCATCACGCCATCCTCAAACACCACGTTAAAGCGGCTTCCGCTAATATAAATAAACTTCCCGCTGTGCTTGAATTTGATGGCCGGGCCCTGGCGAATCGCGCGCGTATCCACTTCTTTTTTCAGAATGAATTGATCCCAAGCGGTTTCAAACCCGGCCTTCGCCCAAATAGTATCCTCTTTTGTGACAAAGGATACAGTCAAAACGCATTCCGCCGCCGGAAGGCCCGTTAAATCATAGGGCAGCGCAAGCTCTGCTGAGGCGCCTGGCTGAATGTCAAGATTGTCAATCCGCCCTTCCTGGATCGTTTCGCCGGCTGCCTGTATTGTCCAAACTAGGGAAAATCCGCTGAGATCAGTAAAGAGGAATTTGTTCGACACTCTGATTTTTCCGCTGAGCAGGTTCTGCTCCTCGGTATGAATCGGCTGATAGACCTTTTTTACCTCATAATAAGAGGGGTGGGGCGTTCTGTCCGCCGCAATGATTCCGTTGGCGCAGAAATACCCGCTCGTGGCGCCTTCGTTAAAGTCTCCGCCATAAAGCCATTTGTCTACGCCGTTCTCCTTTTTGTGGATCGCTTGATCAACGAAATCCCAGATAAATCCCCCGCAGAGGTTCTCATATTTTTCGAAGGCGTCCATGAACTCCTGGAAGTTGCCGAGGCTATTTTCCATTGCATGCGCAAATTCGCACAATACAACGGGCTTTCCACGGTACATCTCCGCTGTGATCGGCTTATTATCCGCGGCAAGGGAGTTTGCGATATTTTCAAACATCGATACGGTGATCGGCTGGCGTGTGCCGAGCTTCTCCATCATTTCGCCGTTTGGGTACATCCGGCTGATGAAGTCGGACGTCGTCAGGTCGAAATCCCCTTCGTAATGCACCGGCCGCGAATCGTCGTGGTAAAGGATCGCCTGCTTCATATATTTAAAATTTTCGCCGTCGCCCGCCTCATTGCCAAGCGACCAAATGCATACGCAGGCATGGTTGCGGTCGCGGATGACCATGCGGCGCGCACGGTCCACAACGGACTGCGTCCACATCGGGTTGCTGCCCGGCACATCCTTGCGGCGCACACCATGCGTTTCCATGTCGCATTCATCCATCACGTAAAAGCCGTATTCATCGCAAAGCTCATAGAAAAACGGATCGTCCGGGTAATGGCTGGTACGGATGGCGTTGATATTCGCCTGCTTCATGAGGTTTAAATCTTCATAATACCGCTCGCGCGGCACAGCCCAGCCGTGATCCGGGTCGAAATCGTGGCGGTTCACGCCCTTGAGCAGCACGGGGCTGCCATTGACCAAAAGCTGCTCGCCCTTGATCTCGATGCGCTTAAAGCCGATCCGCACGCTCTTGCAGGAGAGCACCTGATCGCCTTTGCGCAGCGTCAGCACCAGCGTATAAAGGTTGGGCGCTTCCGCAGACCATTGCAGCGGCCTCTCGATATCAGCTGTGAAAAAGCTGCGCGTATTGCCTGGCAGCGCCACCAGTTCCAGCGGCTCAAAAGAAAGCTTCGTGCCGCCCACCAGGGCTGCATCCAGCACAATGTCTTCCACGGCCTTTTTGCCCCAATTGGCCACACCCGTCCAAACGCTTAGCGTGGCATCCTGACAGGCTTCATCCAGCTCTGCCCGCGCATAGAAATCGCGCAGATAGATATCGTTTTCGGCATAGAGGTACACATCGCGGTAAATACCGCTGAGAAACCACATATCCTGATCTTCGAGATAGGTGCCGTCTGAATAGCGATATACCTCCGCCGTGATGGAGTTTTCCCCGGCGTGGAGCGCATCCGTAATTCGGAATTCCGCGGGTGTCATGGAGCCCTGCGAATAGCCAACGCGCTTGCCGTTGATATAAAGGAAAAACGCGGATTTGACCGCTCCGAAATGGATAAAAATTTGCTTGCCCTCCCATTCAGCGGGCACGGTAAAGGTCCTGCGGTAAATGCCAACCTCATTTTTTGCATGATCAATCGCGGGAATCTTATCCTTCGCTGTTTCAATCGCATCCGGATAACTGGAGGAGAGGTAAACGGGCTTTCCATAGCCCTGCAGCTGCCATACGCCGGGCACCTCGATCTCATTCCAACCCCTGTCGTCAAAATCTTCCGCCTGGAACTGCTCTGGAAGCCCTTCCACACCCATCTGCCAATAAAAACGCCACTTGCCGTTCAGCATTTTTTGATAGGGGGATTCGCCGCGCTTCAGCGCCGCTTCAAAGCTATCATAAGGCAGTGCAATCACATGCGCGTCCTCTTTATTCTCCTTAATAATTGCGGGATTTTCCCAATAATACAAGTTGTCCGCCATCGTTCAGCGCCCCTTTCCCAATCTATTGCTTCTCATCAAACGCTTCCGCGGCCTTCTTTTGGCCCCCGCCTAGGCAGCGTTCGGTGGTTCCAAACGGCGAAAAGCCCATATCAGAGGCATTTCAAATAGGTTTGGTATGCATTATTATAGCACAGCGGCCATCCTTTGTATACTTTATAAATGGAAAATACTGTTTTCATTTTATAGTATTTGTGCTGTTTTCTCAGCGTTTGGGCACAGCGCGGCAAGGGCAGGAATATTCCAGCCGTTTCTGTAAAAAATAAGGGCAATCGAAAAGATGCTTTCACTTTATTCCGGAAAGGGTTGGTTCCCAAATGTATCAAACGCATTCACGCCGCGGCAGGATCCGCCTGGCAAGCTACCTGACTGCGCTGTTCGTCGTTTTGGTTGCAACGGCTTGTATTGGCGCGGCGCAGACCCGGCATTATAAAACAGCCTATGAGGAAACGCAGCAGCGGGCGATTTTGGAGCTCGGGGAATATATGGATCATATTGAAAGCGATTTAAGTAAGGTGATCTATACCAACACGCCGCCAATGCTCGCAAAGCTTTCCTCTTCTCTGTGGAGGGAAGCGACAGGCGCGAAAAGCAGCCTCAGCCAGCTGCCCACCTCCGATTTGCAGATGGATAACACCTACCGCTTTCTCTCTCAGGTGGGCGAATATGCGATGTCGCTCAACCGCAAGGTAGCGGATGGTGGAACCATCTCAAACAGCGAGCGAGAAATGCTCGAAAAGCTGCTGGCGCTTTCCCGATCCCTGTGCGGCCAGCTTGCAACCGTCAGCATGCATCTTGATAACGGCACGCTTGAGCTGGAGCAGGCACGCGCGGCGCTCTCCGAGGGTGGCGAGGGCGTGCAGGCACTTTCACTGAGCAAGAGCTTTGCCGATACGGAGCAGGCGCTGGCGGATTATCCAACGCTGATTTATGACGGCCCCTTCTCCGACCATATCAATCAAAAAAATCCCGCGATGCTTCATGGGAAGAGTAATATTACCCGTGAGGAAGCGGCCCAGATTGCCTCTAAAATCAGCGGGATTGCCGCCAACAACCTGCAGGAGGATTCGGATGAGGATGGAAGTATGGCCTCCTATGGATTTTTTTATGATACGATGAGCATCAGTATTACAAAGGCGGGCGGCTACCTCTGCTATATGCTCAATTCCCGTTTTGCAGATGAGGCGACGCTGAATGCCACAGACGCGATCTCCCGTGCTTCTGCCTTTTTAAAAGAGATGGGCTATGAAAACATGAAGGATAGCTATTATGCACTCAATGACGGTATATGCGTGGTCAACTTCGCCCAAATGGAGGGAGATGCAATCTGCTATACCGATTTGATTAAGGTCGGCGTTGCGCTGGATAATGGCGATATCGTATCTGTTGACGCACGCGGCTACCTGATGAACCATAAGGAAAGGGTGATCCCCACGCCGAAGGTTACCAAGGGCCAGGCCCAGCAACGCCTGAGCCCGAAGCTCACCGTGCTTTCCTCCCGGCTTGCCTTTATCCCCACGGATGGGGGCGGCGAGATTTATTGCTATGAGTTTCGCTGCAAGGGGCAGAAAGAGGATGAAATTCTCGTCTATATCGATGCCAAAACAGGGAATGAGGCAAATATTCTCCAGCTTCTCCACGCAGATGGAGGCATGCTGACCCGTTAATGCGGGCCTGCGCGTATAAACTGCCAGCCTCCGGGCATCCTATCGTCTGTATCCCATATGTGCCGGCAGGATACCGAATCAGTTGGGAGAAGCATTTTATTAAAAGGAGTCTTTCATGCATGAAAAAGGTAATTGCAGTTCTTCTCGGGCTTATGTTGACCTGCAGCGTGTTTTTGGGCGGCTGCGGAGATAAGGACAATGGAAAGATCACGGAATCTTCCCGTACTCCCGCTGCGGCTGAAAGCTCCGCCAATATTGTGGAGAATGCCAGCAGCCACTTGGCGGAAGGAGCCACGAAGGCCAGCGAAAAGTTCAACGAGGCTGGCAGCAAGGTGCAGAACGGCCTGACGGAATTGAGCGAGACCCTGCACAACATGGCCAGTGAGGCCGGAAACGATATCAGCAACGCAGTACGCTGACAAAATTTGATGGAAACAAAGCGGTCCGGTGTTTTCCGGGCCGCTTTGCTTCTTTTCAATGCTTTTTGAGCACTTGTGTTTTGTTAATATCCCTTATTGTTCGGCTGGAACAATCTCAATCCAATAGCCATCCGGATCGATGATGAAATAGATTCCCATTGCCAGGTTTTCAAAGCAGACGCAGCTCATCTCCCTATGGCGGAGCAACGCCGCGTCCATATCGTCCGTTTCAAATGCGAGATGAAATTCATTGTCACCAAGGTCATATTTCTCCTTACGATCCCGCAGCCAGGTCAGCTCCAGCTTGTGAAGCGAGCGCCCGTCGCCCAGGAATACGATGAGGAAGCTCCCGTCCTCCGCCTCAATCCGCCTCGTTTCCCGGAGCCCCAGCGCCTGCTCATAAAAGGTAAGCGACTTTTCGAGATCCCTTACATTCAGGTTATTGTGTGCAAACGTGAATTGCATGAAAACGCCTCCTTTTTCCATTTTGCTTCTATTTTACCCGAATTCGGCGGAAAGGAAAGCTTTTGTAAAAATAGAGAGATTCCGTTGCTCGGAAACCGGAGGCGTGGTAAAATAGCTTCAAACAAAGTTTGAAGCATTGGAAAAATGCCTGTCGGCGCGAAACGCCTCCTGCCGCGGAGCGGCAACGCCATTTTCGCATATGGCATGATGGGCAATCATAACGGCTTTTTAGGCCGCATTCGGGGAGGAATTTTTCAATGGACCGGCTCGACTTTTACACCTCGATCACACCCAGCCCCCGCCAGTTGGAGATCCAGTCGCTTGGGTTTTACGCGTTTCTCCATTTCGGTATGAATACCTTTTTGGACAAGGAATGGAGCGACGGCAAGGCAAGCCCCAATCTCTTCTGCCCGACGCAGCTGGATACGGATCAATGGGTGCGTGCCCTGCGCAACGCGGGCATGCGCGGCGCGGTCCTGACCGCGAAGCATCACGACGGCTTCTGCCTCTGGCCGAGCAAGCTTACAAATTACACGGTGGCCGCAAGCCCCTATCGGGATGGGAAGGGCGATATTGTGGGGGAGCTCTCCCGCTCCTGCGCAAAATATGGGCTGAAATTCGGCGTTTACCTCTCTCCATGGGATCGGCACGATGAGCGCTATGGGACACCTGCATACGATGATTTCTACGTGGGGCAGCTCACAGAACTCTTAACGCAGTACGGCGAGATCTTCACCGTATGGCTCGATGGCGCATGCGGCACCTATCTCGACGGAAAGCCGAAGCAGGCATATGATTTTGACCGCTATTATGAAACCATCCGCCGCCTGCAGCCGGGCTGCATCATCTCCAATTGTGGGCCGGATGTGCGCTGGATTGGAAACGAGGGCGGCATTACCCGGCGCTCTGAGTGGAATGTGGTGCCGCGGTTTGCATACGATATCCAGACGATCGAAAAAAATTCCCAGCAGGCGGATGATCCAGCCTTCCGCAAAAAGGGAGCCGATATCGCCTACAGCGACCTTGGCAGCCGCAGGGCGCTGGAGGGGCACGATGAGCTGATCTGGTACCCCGCCGAGGCGGACGTTTCCATCCGGCCCGGTTGGTTTTACCATCAGAAAGAGAATGGAAGAGTTCGCTCCATTGATAACCTGCTGCATCTTTATTACTCCACAGTCGGCGGGAATACGCTGCTGCTTTTAAACATTCCGCCGGATCAGCGTGGGCTCATCCATGAAAAAGACGCCGCCCGCCTTGCGGAGCTCGGCAGGAGGCTTCGCTCCGCCTTCTCGAAGCAGGTGCTCTTCGACCGCATCACCGCGCCTGAGGGGAAAGAGGGCTTTTCCATTAAAAACTGCCTGCGGCCGGAAGGCGGCTGCTATTCCCCCCTCATGCAGGCAGAACGCTACACCGTACTGCTCGATTGCAAGCGGGAATCTTTGATTGATAAAATCGTCCTTCAGGAGGATACGCGCTATTCCCAGCGCGTGGAGGCTTTTACAATTGAGGCTTTTTCCGGCGGCCGGTGGAAGCAGATTTACAGCGGCACGGTGATCGGTTTTTCTAAAATCGCACGGTTCCGGCCCGTCTTGACGCAAAAGCTGAAAATCACCATCACCGCCTGCCGGAAGGAGCCCTATTTGCGCACGGTTCAGGTGTTTGAAAGCGACGGCACCGAGGTGAAAACGCCCAAAACGCTCTGGCTGCGCAAAAAGGCGGAGGAGCTCAACTACCGCTTGTTCATCTATGCGGAGAATCATAAGGCCACTTCCAAAAGCGCAAAATAACGCAATGAATCCGCTGCGATCGGTTCCTTTTCGCTTTTTCCGCACGAAAAAATACAAAAGATCAATAAAGCGCCTTTCTTCTGCTTCGCAATCCGACACAAATTTTGCAAAGGCCTGTCTATAATGGCAGGAGAGCCTTTCCTGCCTGCGGGTGGACAGGCCCAGCTTTTGCAAAGCGTGGTGTGTCAATGATGAAAAACAGAGGACAGGCGCTTCCTTTTGCGCGCGCATTCCCACGGGAAATCCCCGCCGCGGCCCGCTTTTTGCTCCGGCAGGCGTTTACATTGGTTTCCGGCTTTGCGCTCGCCCAGGCGGCCGTCTTTGGCTCTTTTTCCCCGCTGGGGGTCGCGCTGGTGGCCGGAGCCCCCAAAGATGGAATTTTAGCAGCCTCGCTGGGGGCAAGCCTCGGCTACTTGTTTTCCGGCGCGGATGGAGCGGCGCCGCTGCGCTATATTGCAAGTGTGGTTGCCGCATCCGTGATCAGTTTCGCCCTCCGGCAGGTGAAAAAAGAAACGCTGTCCCAGGCGCTCTCCTGTGTGACCGCGGCCTCCTGCTGCCTGGTTACAGGGCTCGCGCTCGGCATGTCGGAGGGGTTGACGGCCGCGTTGGCGGCCCTCTATGGCGCGGAGGCATTGCTGGCTGGCGGCGCCGCCTATTTTTTCTACCGCTCTTTTTCCCTGCTCAGTCAATTCAGCTCCCTGCGCGTGCTCGCCCCACAGGAGACCGCATGCATCGTATCCTCCTTTGCGATCCTGCTATTTGCGCTTGCGGGCTTTGATATCAGCGGAATCGCACCGGCCAGGATTGCAGCGGTGCTCCTGATTTTGCTGGGTGCGCGCTGCGGCCGGGAGGCCGGAGGCAGCATTGCCGGGATTGTGGCAGGGATAGCAATGGGGTTTGGGGAAGGGTTTCGCTTCCTGACCGGGTCCTATGCCTTTGGCGGCCTGCTGGCCGGGCTGTTCGCCCCGCTGGGGCAATTCGGCTGTGCGGCCGCTTTTGCCGCCGCCAACGGTGTGGTGGTCATTTTGGAGGGGGGGAGCACCCAGGCGGTCCATACGCTAATCGAAACGGCGGCGGCCACCGTCGTGTTCGTCCTCCTGCCCGCACGATGGATCGAAAAAATAGAAGCTGTCCTCAATCCCTCCCCAATCATCCACTCCCAAGATGCCGCCCGTGCGCTTTCCGCCCGCCTTCACGGGGCGGCCTCTGGCATGCGCTATGTTTCCACTTCGGTCGATGCCGTGTCGGAAAGCTTGAAAAGGCTTTACACCCCTGGTGTTCATACGCTGCACGGCCAGGTGAGGGAATCCGTCTGCGGCCAGTGCGGCATGCAGGGGCAGTGCTGGAAGGAAAAAGAGGCGGAAACCCTGGAGGCAGTGCAGTGCATCGGAGCACTCCTGGAAAAAGGAGAGCCCCTGTCCCCGGATAAGCTCCCCGCGCAGTTTTCCGGCCGCTGTATCCGGCTGACGAGTTTACTCGACCGGTATCGGGAGGAGTTCTCCGCCCACACCGCGCGCGCCGGCGCACAAAATCGAATGAGCCGCCTTCGGGCGGTGATCGCGGATCAATTTGGCGAGATGGCGGATTTGCTGGAGGATCTATCGCTCGATTATGGGGAAGAGCTGCTCTTCGATGATGAAACGGCCCTGCGCATCCAAGGTATGCTGGAAGGGGCGGGGATGGAAATACAGGAAACCATATGCCGCCTGGATGCAACCGGCCGCATGCATGTGGAAGCCACGGGGAAACCGGGCACAGAGAAGCTCCATCAAAAGGAACTCCCCGCCCTGTTTCAGGAGGCCTGCGGGCGCGCCTTCGATCCGCCCTGTGTGGAAATCATCAGCGGTGAGCTTTATCTCACATGCAGCGAAAAAGCGCCCCTTACCATGCGCACCGGGGCCAGCCAGCGCACCTGCGGTGAATCCGCCCTGTGCGGGGATACGTTTGAAACCTTCCGCGATGGGCGTGGCCGGCAGATTCTGCTCATCAGCGATGGGATGGGCACAGGAGGGCGGGCCGCCGTGGATGCTGCGATGGCGAGCGGCCTGTTTTCAAAGCTTATAAAATCGGGGCTCGGCTTCGATACGGCCCTGCGGGTTGTCAACTCCGCCTTACTTGCAAAGTCAGAAGAGGAATCCTTTGCTACGCTCGATCTCGCCTGTTTTGATTTTTATACGGGGGAATGCGCCGTTTGCAAGGCGGGGGCTGCCGCCTCCTTCTTGCGCCGCGCGGGAAAGGCGGAGCTGTTAGAGCGTGCCTCTATGCCCGCGGGCATCCTGCGAGAGGCCCGGTTTTCCGATTTTCGGACGAAGCTCCAGCCAGGGGATTTGATCCTTTTGGTCTCCGATGGCGCACTCGGCGCTGGCACCGGGTGGATTCTTGAGGAACTCGAGCGGTTCGAGGGAGGCGCACAGGCGCTTGCCGACCGAGTTTCTGAAGAGGCGGCGCGCAGGCGGACGGATGGCCATGCGGATGATATTACAGTGGTCGCGGGGATCGCAGCAAAAAACCAATAATCAATGGGCCGCAGTGAATTGCTGAACAGTTCACTGCGGCCCATCTTTTTATTTTTTACACGATGTTTATTCCCGCGGTTCTTCCCGCTGATTCCTCGCCAAGCGGAAGATCAGGCAGGCAAGCGCTGCTGAAAACATCTGATCCGGCGCTACTTGGTCTTTTATTTCCTCCACGGAAAGTGGTGGCGCGGATTCCTCCAGCGCGTCCCGCATTCTGTGGAAAAGGCTTTTGCGGCTGCTCTTCCGGCAAACAACCTTGATGGAAGGCTCCCGCTCTATCCATTCAAATTCTTTTTTCATCAATCATCAATCCCTCAATCTTTTATCTCTTCGATAGTGTGCCCTCCTTCTGAATGGAAAATCAGATACAGGGGGAATCTTACGCCTCCAAAATCCGCATGGAGGATTCCTCCTCAAACTGCCTGCTGTATAGATCGTGATAATAGCCCTTTTTTTGCAGCAGCTCGATGTGCTTCCCCTGCTCTACGATCCGCCCATCTTTCACCACCAGGATCAAGTCCGCCTGACGAATCGTCGAAAGGCGGTGGGCAATCAGGAAGGAAGTTCTGTTTTGCAGCAGCTTCGCAGTCGCCTGCTGAATGAGCTGCTCTGTCTGCGTGTCAATGGACGAGGTCGCCTCATCCAGCACAAAAATGCGCGGATCTGCCAGCACCGCGCGTGCAAAGGAGATCAGCTGCTTTTCCCCGGTGGAAAGGCGATCGCCACCTTCCCCCACGTCGCTTTGATAGCCGTTTTCCAGCTTCTCTACCACCTGGTCCGCCGATACGGCTTTGGCCGCAGCGATTACTTCCTCATCCGTTGCATCCAGCCGGCCATAGCGGATATTTTCCATCACAGTGCCCGAAAAAAGATGTGGGTTCTGCAAAACATACCCCAGATGGCTGTGGAGCCAAAGCTGGCTTCTCTCGCGGTAATCCCGCCCGTCGATTAGAATCTGCCCTTTGGTCGGCTCAAAAAACCGGCAGGCCAGGTTGACCAGCGTGCTTTTTCCGGCGCCGGTTTCCCCTACGATTGCAATGGTGGATCCGGCGGGAATTTTTAAGTTAAAATGGTGGAGGATTTCCTCCTCCCCATCCGGATAGTGGAAAGAAACGTCGCGGAACTCAATTTCTCCGCGGATGGGCTCCCAATTCTCCCTGTTCGGGTGAAACACATCGCCATAGCGCTCCTCCACCTCGGGGTGGTCAACGATCTGCGGCTTTACATCGAGCAGGCCGGTAACGCGCTCGATATTCGCCTGCACGGAGATCGCCTCCGCAATGGTGCGCGCCAGCTGCTGGATCGGCTCGAAAATGCCGATTGCATAGGCGGTGAAGGCAGAGAGCGTGCCGATCTGGATCAGGTTTTCCCGCACCATCTGCCCGCCGCGGGCAAGCACGATCGCCGTCGCCAGCGAGCTGCAAAACATCACCAGCGGAATATAAACGGCACTGAGCTGAGAGGAGCGGATGGACGCCTTACGCAGTTTGCTGCTGACGCCCTGAAATTCCTGATAGTTCTGCTCCTCGATCACAAGTGCCTTCGAGGTTTTGGCACCCATGATCCCCTCATTGTAGGCGCTCGTAACATGGGAGTGCGCTTTGCGGATTTTACGGTTCCAGTGCAGGATCCGGTTTTGAAAATATGCGGTCAACACCGCGATGACCGGAACCACCAGAATCACCGGCAAAGCAAGGGCGGGGTTGAGCACCAACATCGCCGCAAACACGCCGAGCACATAAAACAGCGCCCATAGAATATCGATCAGGTTCCACGCCATCAATCCCGCAATGCGGTTAGTATCGCTCATAATGCGGGAAAGGATGTAGCCCACCGGCGTTACATTATAATAGGAAAAAGAAAGCGTTTGCATATGCACAAAGCACGCGCGCTTGAGGTCGCGCCCCATGCCCATCTCCACCCGCATGCAGCCGCGCGTAAAACAGATGACGCTGACCGTTTGGAACACGATCACACCTGCATAGGCCGCGGCAAACAGCCCCAGGCCGGACGAGGTGCGCGCCTCAATAAAGTGATCGATTGCATACCGCTGAAATAAGGGCATCAGGATATCAATCGCCGCACAGGCGAGGTTGAGCGCCAAAATCACGAGGAGTGTTTTTTGATAAGGCCTCAGGTAAGGCAAAATGCTTTTCCACACCGGCCACTCAAACGCCCGTTTGTTATACTCCTGCTCTTCATAAGCCATTTTCAACCCCTCCTTTGAGCGGAAAGGATTCCGCCTGTTCCAACAGCTCCCTGTCGTCGCTGTTCATCTGGATTTCATAAATCGAACGGTAGATGCCCTCCTGGGCAATCAGCTTCTCATGCGTTCCCTGCTGCATGACCCTTCCGCCGTCGAGCACCAGGATTTCATCCGCCTGCATCAGGGTTGTGATGCGATGGGAGATGAGGATCACCGTGGCATTCCCAAGCTTATTGTGAAGCTCCCTGCGGATCGCCGCGTCCGTTTCCGCATCCACGGCGGAAAGGGAATCATCAAAAATCATAACCGGCGCCTGCTGCATGAGCATCCGGGCAATGGCAACCCGCTGCTTTTGCCCGCCGGAAAGCGTAACGCCCCGTTCGCCCACGATGGTGTCATAGCCGGAGGAAAAACCGCTGATTGCGCCATCCACGCAGGCGATTCCGGCAGCGGCGCGGATTTCCTCAAGCGATGCGCCCGGCCTGGTGGCGCGGATATTCTCCGCAATCGTGCGGGAAAAAAGGAACGGCTCCTGCAAAACGATACCGACCTTGCCGCGCAGATAGCTGCGCGAAATTTCCCGGAGCTCCACACCGCCGATCGTGATCCTGCCGCTGCCTTCCGGCAGATCATACAGCCGGTCAAGCAGATGCATCAAGGTCGATTTGCCGCTGCCCGTGCTGCCGAGGATGGCAAAGGTTTTCCCCGCCGGGATGGTAAAGGTTACATCATCGAGCACCGGCTTCTGCCCTTCATAGCAAAAGGTGACGTGCTCAAAGCGGATCTCCTGATCCATTGGTGGCCGCTTCGCCTGCGGTGGATCTTCCTCTTCCTCCGCCTCCAGAATATAGCCGACGCGATCAATTGACACGCCCGCCTTGCTCATATCGGAGAGAATGCGCCCAAGCCCGCGCACTGGCCAGACCAGGGATGCGTTATAGGAGACAAAAACCAGAAACTCACCCAGCGTGATTTCCCCATTCACCGCGGTGATAACGCCTGCGCATAGAACGCAGAGGATTTGCAGCCCCGTCATCAAATCGCCGATGCCCCAGTAGGTGCTCATCAGCCGGCCGAGCCGGATCCATAAATTCGCAAAATGATTGTTTTTTTCGTCAAACCGCTCAATCTCGAACGCCTCCCGGCCAAATGCCCGCACCACACGCACGCCGGTCAGGTTCTCCTGCACGGTGGAGGAGAGCGCACCCTCCGCTTCATCCGCCTTGCGGAATCGCTTTGCAATCTTTGCATAGAAAATGCCGGAATAAGCGGCTACCACCGGGATAAAACAAAGCGCGATCAGGCTGATTTTCACGTTCATCGTGAACATGATGCTCATATAGAGGCCGATTAAGAAAACCGTCCGGATCACTTCCAGCAGCTGATTGCACACAAAATTGCGGATGACATCCACATCGGAAGTGCAGCGCTGAATGATCTCGCCGGTTTGATGTTGCACATGCCAGGCAAAGGGCAGCTTCTGAATATGCTCAAACAGGCGATCGCGCAGCGCTTTGAGGAAGTTTTCCGTCCCCTTTGCCAGCCCCATGCGGGAAAGATACATGCTTAGCCCGGATAATATGGATACCGCCAGCACAGCGCCCGCAGCCCAAAGCAGCGCCGCCATGCCGCGCCCGGCAAAAATCCCCTCCGGCAAACGCCCCTTGAGAAAATCCGGAATTGCGACCGGAGCACCGCCGATAATCGAATCCACCGTGACTCGGATAATCTGTGGCGTAAGCGCGTTGAAAACCGTATTCAGCATGGAAAACACCAGCGCGATCACAAACAGATGCACATTCCCACGCAGAAAATGGAGAATCAGCCCGGTACGCCTTCGGCTTACTACCCGTTTTTCACTTTTCAAATCATTCAGCCCCTCTCTTTCACGGAACCCCGTTTCCCACTGGATCCCTGGTTTCCCCCTTTTCCAAAGAAAAAAGCATCCCTGAAACAATCAGGGATGCTTTGCAGCCGCAGTTCTTATAAGATTTCCGCATGAAACACTCCTTAGGAAGGAGTTGCCCCAATTGGAATTCGCTTCAAAAGAAAGGCGGGCAAAACAACCGCTGACTGTGCAAAAGTTTGCGCATTACCCCCATTTGCCTCAACAAATGTAGAATTTGACACATATGCCACCAGCAGTGCGTTACGATTCATATGCTTCGTCACTTTAAACCCGCCTCCTTTCGTAAAGTATCTTTGGAAAAAGTTGTGTGTTTAGTATACCTTCCGGCCTCATAGAAGTCAAGCATAGATTTTGTATTTTTTTCTGCAATGAATTGTGCGCTTTGCCAAAACAAAGGGATCGAATAATCAGAACCAGTTTATGCAAAAGAACAATTCATTTTACCCTTTGCACGGACGTTGTTTTTGCTCTATAAAAAATAGCCGATAGCTACCTGCTGTCGTGTGTAGTGTGTATCTCTTTGATCCGTGAGGGTACAGCAGGCTTTGCTTTGTTACTCGCTGCGCTTCGTAATAAAAAATAGCTCGGAGCCGACTGCTTCCGTGAGTAATGCGCATCCCTTTGTCCCACGTGGTGATGGCAAGCCTTGCTTTGTTACTCGCTGCGCTTCGAAGGAAGGGAATCATAAAAACCCCCATTCAATTTTGAATGGGGGTAAAAACCGGTTTTTCTTAGCCAACAATCTGCACGTTCGCAGCGCGCAGCTTATTGCTGTCCTTCGGATCGGGCTCCGTATCAAACGTAACCTTCTGGCCCTCTGTAAGAGATTTATAGCCATCCGCCTGGATTGCGGAGAAATGCACAAATACATCCTCGCCGCCGTCGTCATTTGAGATGAAGCCGTAGCCTTTTTCTGAGTTGAACCATTTTACTGTACCGTTATTCATAGAACTGGTACCTCCTAAAATATTTTGTATCCGATCTTGCACCAAAAAAAAATCACATCTCTGTAAACCATCAAACGGACAATGACTTACAAAAAATGTGAGATCAATGCGTGGTTAGAATACATGTTTAGTATAGCGCAAGCACCTGATAAAGTCAAGATACTTTTTTGCAGTTTTCAGAAAGTTTCAGGGAGAATGCGGTATGGATGGCTGGCCGGACAGTTAAAAAGCTGCGGTAGGCTACTAAATATCTATATCGAGCGATTATCATTTGTCAAATTTCCATGATATATCACCCTTACCTTACAAATTAATCCTTTTATTCATCAATTTGCAAAAAAACATACGTAATAATATGGGCAAAAAGGAGATATATGATTTAATCACGATTTTAAAGCCGTCGTGATATCATTATATGGTATAATGCGATAAAATTCGACAAATCATGAAAGATGGAGGATTTCCCATGAAAAAAGATAGTGTCCGTTTTACTGTGTGCATTCACAAAGAACTTTTTGAAAGATTGGATTATGTATCACAATTTTATGGATGCTCGAAGTCGCATGAACTTCGCCGAATGATTGAAAGAGAACTGGTTCAGTTCGAGCGTACCTATGGAATTATTCCAGAGCGCCACGATCATAAGGATTTATCGCAATATTGACGAAGCCTGTAAAAAATCACAAAGGATATAAAGGGGCTGGCGCAAGATGATCTACATTTTGCATCAGCCTCTTTTCCCTTCGGAGAGCATGTTTGATAACATCCACTGTTCTACTATATCTATCATGCCTCAAAAAAGCCGGGCTCCACAATGCACCTTTTACCGATCAGATCGGTTAAAGCATGATCCAATATCTTCGATAGAGAACTCCGTCTTTCATAATCTCGTTTTCCAAAACGCCGCCGCAGCTTTGGATTGTCCGTGCAGAGGCGATATTTTCCTTCCGGCAGGTGATCAAAACACGATGCATTCCACGTGCCCTGCATTTGAGCAGGGCAAGCGTGAGCATCTCCTTTGCATAGCCCTGCTCGCGCTCGCCGGGGCGCACACTATAGCCGATATGCCCGCCGGATTGGAGCAGAAAATCATTCAGCCGATGGCGCACGTCGATAAAGCCGACCAGGCGGTGGTCGGCCAAGCGGATGGCCAGATAATTGGAGGCGGGTACGAGGCCCCGTCCAACCGTTTCTCCCCTGCTGTTATCCCGCACGGCCTGGAGCCATCGCTCGAAAGAGGGGGCCTTGTCAAGCCCTGCACAGCCGTGCAAGGAATCCCCTGTTTCTAAAAATTCTGCCCGGTAGGCGAGGATTTGATCCCGAAAGCTTTCCTCAGGTGCGATTAAGGTCAGCCGTGTCATAAAAAATTCCCCCTTGACTTCTGTTACCGCCTAGGATATCATAAGAGCGATTCAAATACAATGAAAAGAAAGCGGGGCGGATGGAATGTATCTGCGTTCGATGCAAAACACGGTAAAATCAGCAGCCCTTCTGCCCGCCCGCGTGGAATAATTGAAGGTATTCCCCTCAGGATTGCAGGTAGGAGCGCCTCTGGTTTTGCCAGAGGCGTTTTTATTATGAAAAAACCGCTGCATCGAGGGGATCGACCCGCCTGTTTTCCGCCTGCTATGTGGAATCGTGCGCTCCTTTGTGCAGTGATGCAGGAAAGGATGTTGTTGATATGCTCGAATGCAGCCATATCACCATTGAGCACAGGGAGAGCGGCCGCCCGCTGCTGCAGGATTTCAGCTTTACGCTGCAACCAGGCGACCGCGCGGCCCTCATTGGAGAGGAGGGCAACGGCAAGAGCACGCTGCTGAAGCTCATCTGCGAGCCGGAGTCGGTCCATAGCTATTGCCGGGTCACCGGTCGGGTTGAACTGCATGGCGCACTGCCCGGCTACCTGCCGCAAAGGCCGGATCTGGCCCTTTTCCGCACACCTGTGTGTGAGCTGTTCCCGGATGGGCCGGATTATAATCTGCTCTCCCAGCTCACAATTCCGGCAGAGGCGCCGTTTTCTGAGCGGCCGCTTTCCTCCTTTTCCGGCGGGGAGCGCATGAAGCTGCTTTTACTGCGCACGCTGATGCAGGAACCGGATTTTCTCGTGCTCGACGAGCCAACCAACGACTTGGATCTTCGCGCGCTGGATTGGCTGGAGCGGTTGATTTTATCATCGAAGATCCCAGTGCTCTATGTATCCCACGATGAAACGCTGTTAGAACATACGGCGAATGTGATCCTGCATTTTGAGCAGGTGCGCCGTAAAACCACCGCCCAGCACACCATTGAGCGCATGGGCTACCGCGCCTATGTGGAGCAGCGGCATGCTGCGCTTGCCCGCCAGGAGCAGATCGCCGCCAAACAGCGCGCGGACCAGCGTGCACGGGAAGAGCGCTGGCAGCAGATTTACCAGCGCGTGGAGCATGAGCAAACTGTCATTACCCGTGCAAACCCGGCGGGCGGCAGGCTGCTCAAAAAGAAAATGCACGCGGTAAAATCGCAGCAGAAGCGCATGGAGCGGGAGCAGGAGGAGTTCCTCGATTTTCCGGACCCGGAGGAGGCCGTGGAGCTCTTTTTTAACAGGGAGCTGCGCTTCCCCAACGGGAAAGAGGCGCTTTCCTTTTGCCTGCCCTGCCTACAGGCAGGAGAAAAAATGCTTGCAGACCATGTCAAGCTCACGCTGACTGGCCCTGCCCATGCCGCGATCATCGGAGAGAATGGATCGGGCAAAACAACGCTTTTGCGGGCTATTTGGGAGGAGCTGAGGCAGCGCACGGACATCCGCGCCGGTTATATGCCGCAGGATTATCTTACCCTTTTGGACGGGGAGCGAACGCCGGTTGAAATCCTTTGGGACGGCGGGGATCGGGCCGCCCTTACCTTGGCCCGCACACGGCTCGGAAGCATGAAATTTACCGCGGAGGAAATGGAGCAGCCCGTCCGCGCGCTCAGCGGCGGCCAGCAGGCAAAACTCTGCTTGCTCAAGCTGCTGCTCGGCGGCTGCGATGTGCTTCTGCTTGATGAACCGACGCGCAATTTGAGTCCTTTGACCGGGCCGGTCATCCGGGAGGCGCTGCGCCATTACGGCGGTGCGTTTTTATGTGTGACGCATGACCGCAAGCTGATCTCAGAGGTCTGCACGCAGGTATACCGGCTGACGGAACAGGGGCTTGAGCAGCAGGCGTTATGATTGAAACGCTGGCAAGGATGTTTTCATAAACAGGTTACCCAGATTCATACAGGCATCCGTTTTTGTATCAATTTGTTCACGATGCTGTTATCACTTTGTAACCCTTTCCCGAAAAAATTACGATTTGTAACCATTGGCATTCCAGCGTAATAAAATTGTAGCGATCTGTAATCGAATTCATGTTTATTTCCGCCCGCCCCCGCCCTATAATAAAAGCAAGATCAAACGATAAAGGAGCGGAGCTACATGAAAGCTTATATCCAAAGCAAAAAAACGATGATTCTTTCCCTATCGATTATCGCATTCCTGTTCCTCTCGGCGGTCGTCATTGCTCTGCTTTTTAATGACGTTACGCCGGCTGCCATGCTGGCTGTCTAATTGTTCAGATTCTTCAAAATGCCCACATCCGGGAGAAGCTTTTCTCCCGTTTCCCCTCCATATCAAAAGCGGCGCCGGGTTTTCACCCGGCGTTGTCTTTTTTCGGTGGGAGAGCGACCGGCTTCGCCCAAAAAATTGCGTTTCGTAAAGCGGATAAAACCCGTTGTATATGATAAATGCTTCACAATCTTTCTCCACATTCTGCCTGTCCCCTCGAACCCACCTTGTTCTCCAAAAAAACGGTCCGGTTATCCACACTTTCCACCGAGTTTTCCACACTTTTGCACAAGCTTTCAACTATACAAGTCGTATAAAGCAGCAATTGCCAATTCTTTTTCCACCCTCTGCCGTATAAAGATTCTGCTGATCGACCAAAATAAGATCAGAACAGAATTGGAACGAGGGAGGATGCGCCATGATAAAAGGAGTCAACCGTCAGGTTGTAGAGGTGAGCGACACAGGCAGCGAATACTTTGAGCGGATCTTATTTATTGTGAAACCGGAATATGCGACTGTCAGCGAGGGAAAGGTTCGGGAACGGGTAGAGCAGATCGCGCAGGCAACAGGCGCGCCGCCTCCCACCAAGGCCAAGCGCAAGCCCCTGCTTTCCGCCGCCAAGCTGACCGCTGCGGCAAGCATTGGCGCTGCCGTGGCCACTTTGATCGCACATTTGTGAAGGAACCAGCCGCATTTCTAATGCGGCTGTTAAAATGGGTTGGAAAGAGGCATGGCTTCGGGCGCACGTTAACCGGGTCCCGCATGAAGAATAAAAAGATAAAAACCAATTTCTTGATGAGAACATTGCGAAAAGCACGCTGCAAGGGGAGATTATCCCTGCTTGCAGCGTGCTTTTGCGATTGAAAATCAAGGTTATTACGAAGCGCAGCGAGTAACAAAATAAAGCCTGCTGTACCCTCACGGATCAAAGAGATACACACTACACACGACAGCAGGTAGCTATCGGCTATTTTTTTATTTCATATGGCTGATCAGCTGTAATAAAAGCTGTTTTTCTTCTGCCGAGAGCGTCATCCACTGCTCCAGAAGCTGTGTCTGATCCGGCGTCAGTACGGAAAATTCCTCTTCCTCCGCAAAAAATTGTGCCAGGGTCAGGTCAAAGGCCGCGCAGATTCTTTCCAGGGAGGAAATGGATGGCGTCATTTCTTTGCGATACCAAGAGGAGATCGTAGATTGCGGCAGGCCTGACCGGACGGAGAGCTCATATTCCGTCCATCTATGAGCCAGTCGGTATTTTGTAATGGTCTCCAGAACGTGCGCCATCTCATCACCACTTTGTAACGTTTCGTTTATTGTAGTACGACAAAGCGTTACTTTTAACCATTATTTTCGTATATAAAATGCGATATTATTCACATCTATGGAAATATAATGATTTTGTTTTTCCGGTGCATTGGAAAACAGCGCAAAAAAACTGCTGTGAAACACATGGCTTCCCAGCAGTTTTTAGAGCTATCTGGTGATTTTATTGACTGCGCGCCTGATCCAGCTGATTACAGTAAATTCGAATTTGCTCCGGTCTTCGGCCTGAAGAAGGGATTGGGAGGGAAACGGTGCGGATGATCCGTAAGGGCGGGCCTTCCAGCAGCAAAACAGTATCTGCCATGGCGGCCGCCTCTGTGAGCTCATGGGTGACTAAAATCGCCGTTTTTTTCTCAACCGCCTGCATCGTACAGGCGATCATCCTGGCGCGTGTGGCGTCGTCGAGCGCCTTAAAGGGCTCGTCCAATAAAAAAAGGTCACCTGCATAGGCCAATGCACGGGCGATGGCAACCCGCCTGCGCATGCCGCCGCTGAGTTCATCCGGCAGCTTTCGGCGCGCATCTGCAATCCCGGACTGCTCCATCCAAAAGGCCGCATCCGATCCAGGCACAGCCAGGGCAATATTCTGCTCCGCCGTGCACCAGGGCAGCAGGCGGTCCTCCTGGAATACCATGGAGATTTTGGCGCCGTCCAGGCCGCTGATCGTGCCTGCATCCGCCTTTTCCAGCCCGGCGACCAGCCGCATGAGGGTGGTTTTTCCACAGCCGGAGGGGCCACAAAGCGCGGTAACACCGCTGGAGGGCAGCGTGAGGGAAAAATCCTTCACCACTGCCTGCCCCGCGTAATACTTTTCCAGGTGGCAAACTTCTAAGTTCATGAGGGCTCCCCTCCTTCCTGCTCCGGCACGCGGCGAATCAGGCGCGTGCTGAGGCAGCGCATCAGTGCCACCAGGAGTTTTTCCAGCAGCATGCTCAAAAGGATGATGACCAGCGTCCAGGCAAAGAGATCCGATGTTTCTAAATACACCTTGGCGTTGTACAGCTGTAAACCAATCGAATTGTGCGGCATGGCGAGCACCTCAGCCGCTACGCCCGCCTTCCAGGCGAGGCCGAGAGCGGTGGTGCATCCGGCCATGAAATAGGGCAGAATGCTTGGCACATAGATGTGCCAGGCCATTTTCCAGGGGCCGAAGCGGAACATCCGGCCCATTTCCAACAACTGTGGATCCGTATTGCGAATTCCCTCGCTGACATTGGCCCAAATGATTGGCAGCACCATCAGAAAAGCCGCGAACGGTGGAATCTGGTTGCCGCGCAGCCAGACAAGCGCCAAAATAATAAAAGAGGCGACGGGCGTAGCCTTGATGATTCCGAGCAAAGGGCTGACGAGCGCATGCAGGAAGGCAGATGCGCTCGTCAGCACCGCCAACAAAACAGCCGCCGCCACAGCTGCTAGATAGCCTGCCATGATCCGCAGAAGCGAAGCGGCGGAAAAAAGCCAGAAGTCCGTCTCCCGTAGAAGCTGCGAGAGGCGGACCAAAACCTGCGCGGGGGAGGGAACCAGAAGCTCCTGCCCCACGCACAATGATACCATTTCCCACACGGCGATCCAAAAGAGGATCGCCGCGCTTTTTTTCAGCAAAGAGAAACGGGGCCGTTTATCAGCGGCTGTAGTAGAAGTCATCACCGGGCATTGCTCCTCCGATGGATTTTGCATTTGCTTTGAAGAGAACGTTCAGATTCGCCTGCATGGTCGTTTTCATCGAATCCCCTTCGAGGAAGATAATGTTGCAGTTTGGAATAGCGAGCTCCGCAATCAGGGCCTTGGGCATGATCCCGAAATCTTCCACCAGCTGGGAGGCATCTACCGCACTGGTGGTGACATAATCAACAGAGGCCTTGTATTCCGTAAGGAATTGATCCACCGCGGCCTTGTTTTTCTGCGCGAATTCCTTGTTGACAATGATGCAGCCCTGTGCAAGCGTGCTTTTTTCACCGGATTTTTCCGTTGCCTTATCCCACTCTGTGGTCAGGTTCAGCGCACGGCGGATTTCCTTGTTTTCACGCAAAACGCTCGTCACATTCGGCTCCGGCAGCATGCAGATCGCCGCTTTGTTGGAGGCCATCAGCGTGGCAAGCTCCGCGTGCTCGTTTTTGTATTCAATCGTGACATCCTTCGCCGGGTCGATGCCGTTCTGTTCCAGCAGGTAATTTAGGATATATTCCGGCGTAGCGCCCTTGCCGGTGGCATAAATCGTTTTGCCCTTGAGATCGGCGATCGAATGGATCGAATTGCCATATTCAAGGATATAGAGAACGCCCAGCGTATTGATCGCCATCACCTGCGCATTGCCCTTGGTTTTATTGTAAAGGGCGGCGGCCAGGTTTACCGGGACGGCTGCAATATCAAACTCACCGCTTGCAAATTTTGCGGTGATCTCATCCGGTGCGCCTGCGAGGGTGAAGTTATATTTGTTTGCAGTGGTGCCGTCCTTCGCGTCCTTCATCAGTTTCACCATGCCGATGCCGGTTGGGCCCTTCAGTGCCGCCACGTTGAGCGTAACGTTCTGCGCAACAGGCGAGGAGCTCTGCGCGGCCCCGGTGGAGGATTCCTCCCCTGTGCCGTTGGTGCCGCAGGCAGCCAAGGCAAACAGCATGGAAAGTGCCAGCAGCAGAGAGAGAAGCTTCGTGCTTTTTTTCATTTTTAAATCCTTCTTTCATGTGTATCAAACTTTATGCCAACGCCTTTCGCCCGTTTGGGCGAAAAACGGGGATAACGCTTTTGATTCAGCCTTCACAGCTTTCACAGCATTCGCGCAGTTTCTGCTGATCCAGAATCGAAACCACCCGGCCCTCCCGCCGGATTGCGCCCGCCTCTTCCAACTGCTCAAACGCCCTGTAAAGGGATGCGCGGGCAATATCAAGCGACTGCGTCAGCTGATTCATGCTGGTGCGTATGCGCACGCAGGGTGCTTCTGTATCCTCCTGCGCGAGATTGGCCATTAAATAAGCGGCAAGCCGGCTTTCAGCGGAGCCGCCGGTGAAGGCGTCGATCTTACTGTTGAGAAAATAAATGCGGTCTGACAGATAGGCGATATATTGCCGGGCAAAGCGAGGCTCGTGCATCAGAAGCGTATCGACAAGCTCCCGCGATAAAAACAGCGCCGTACAGGGCGAGCGGGTGATCACCCGCGTGACGAAGTAATCGTGCGACCCATACAGGGTAACAGCTCCAAACAGGTCACCCTGTTGCAATGTGCTCATCAGCACAGGGTGGTTGACGCCTCCTTTGCTCACTTGCGCGCTGCCCTCCACGAGCATGCCGAGGCAATCATTATGGGCGCCGGGCAGGCAGAGCGTTTCCCCGCGTTGAAAGGCATGGAGCGACGCGCCGCCGTGGCTCAGAAGCGCCAGTAGCTCCTGGGGAATTGCTCCCTGAAAAATTGGGCTGGACGCCAGCAGGGTAGCTGCCGTTTCCATAGGGTCCCTTTTCATTTGTTTGCCTCCTAAAATGTCTCATATGATACATTTCAGCATCATTATATCAGTTTCTTCTGAATTGTCAACTGTTTCACAAACCAAGCGGCGGTAAAAATCGGTCGGGTAAGTACGTTTTGATGCCAGGCAGCACGAGGAGGGAGGCTCTTTTGGTTTTCTAAGCTAAAAAAGAAAAAACTGCCTTCCCGCCTCCCGGCGGAAAAGCAGTTTCGTTTTGTTTCGGGGGTGGCGTTAAGCGACCGTTTCGGAAATGAAATCGTCGTCGCAGCAGGAGCAGGAGACATAGTTTTCAAAATCGTCTTCCGCCGCCGTGCTTTTACCACCCGTTAGTTTCTGAATGGCAAAATAAATCGCTGCTGCCGCACCGGCAATTGCTGCGATAATCGCAAAAACCTTCAAAATTTTCTTCAAAACTTTCATTTTTCGTGCACCTCCGCATAAAAATTTGGGCATTCCGTATGACTAAGATTATAACCGCCTCTGTATCAAAAGTCAATGAAATTAATTGGAACTTTTGCCGCAGATCTTTCGGTATTTACTGCCAGTCACAAGAAAGAAACCGAAAACCCGCCCTGCCTCTGAGGGCTGGCGGGTTTGCAACGTTCGCTGGTTCTTATTTGGAGGCATTCAGCTTACAAGCAAGAGCGGACTTTTTACGGGCAGCATTGTTCTTATGGATCAGGTTCTTTGCCGCCGCTTGGTCGATCTTCTTAACGGCAATCTGAACCGCCTGCTCCTTATCCGCCGCATTGGCTTCAATTGCCGCGTTGGCCTTTTTGATCGCGGTTTTCAAAGCAGAATTGCGGGACTTATTGCGCTGCGCTTTTGTCCGATTGACGAGAACGCGCTTTTTTGCTGATTTGATGTTAGGCATCGTCACACCTCCTTTAGCTTGTCATGCAGGTAATTATAATAGCATGAACCCATATAAAAAGCAAGCTCTTTTTTGCAAAATCGCCGCTGTTTTGCGCTTTGATGATAAATGGGACGTAAAAAGCGCATACTAAATCAGGAAAAGCCCGGAAAGAAGCGGGGGAAAGGGGAGAATAATTTGGATTTTCGAACAGATCTGGCGCTGGAACGCCGCGAGCTGCTGACAGACCGGGAGATACCAGGAGTGAAATCACGCGTCAATCAATCCGGCAATGTGTGCGTCACGGCAATTGAAGTGCAAACAGAACAGGGCGCCCAGGCGATTGGCAAACCGGTGGGCAGCTATATCACGGTGGAGGTTCCGCCCTTCTCCGCCGATGCGGAACTGCTGGATGGCAGGCTCACCGCCGTTGCAGATGAATTGCGCGCTCTGCTGCCGGAGGAAGGGCTTGTGCTGGTTGCGGGGATCGGGAACGACCATATCACGCCGGATGCGCTCGGCCCTTTGGCGGGGGAGCGGGTTTTGGCAACCCGTCATATTGGCCCGGAGCTTGCCCGGTCAATCGGGATGGAGCATCTGCGCCCGGTTGCGGGGCTGCTGCCAGGGGTGCTGGGCCAAACGGGAATTGAAACGGGAGAGATTATTGCCGGTGTCGCCCAGGTGGTCCGCCCCGCCGCCGTGATCACGGTAGACGCTCTGGCGGCCAGGAGGCTCTCCCGGCTGGGGTGCACCATCCAGATGAGTAATACGGGGATCACACCCGGCTCCGGCGTCGGCAACGCCCGGACGGCGCTCAACCAGGAGACCGTAGGCGTGCCGGTGATCGCTATCGGGGTGCCGACGGTCGTGGACGCAGCCACGCTGGCCATCGATCTGTTGGGAGAGGGAAAGGCCGAGGAGGAAGAGGCAAAGCTGCGGGAGCTGATGGAGCCGCGCGGAACGGCGATGATGGTGACACCCCGTGAGATCGACTTGCTCGTGGAGCGTGCCGCCCGCCTGGTTGCGCTCAGCATCAACTGCGCTTTGCAGCCCTCCCTCTCAGCGGAGGATCTCTTGTCCATTACCAGCTGAGGATGCGTATAAATCGTGTGTTCTCCGCATAGCAATGAAATACGGAGGGCTTTCAAAGCCCTCGATACAGAGCGTGCGGCAGCCGGAATACCGGCCCACCGGATGCTTTCGGAGCCACGGAGGAACCAATTTTGAAAATCACACGTACGCGTCGAAAAAAGAGCGGAGCCACGATTAGCTCCGTGAAAGGAATTGGAATCTGCATCCTATCCATTACCCTCGTGGTCGCTTCCGCTGTGGCCGCACCTAAAATCGGGGAAAAACTGCTGCCGGTGGTGTTGGCAAGCGCAGGAATGGCTCTCCCGGAGGGCGGTTCCAGCCTCCTGCGCGGGCAGATGGAGGAGATTAAAACAGGGGAACTCCCGCAGAACGAACTGCCTGCCTCCGTAGCCTCATCTGAGGCAACGCGCACCACCACACGGGCGCAGCAGAGCACACCAAAAGCGGTGGCGGAAGCGGATTTTGCAAAAACGCCCAACGATATCCAAAAGCTGATCGATGAGGCGAAGAAGCAGCTCGCCAACGCCTCCCACGATGGGAAGATCGTCTCCCGGCAATATGATAATTCCGGTGCAACCACGGTTTATGGGAAGGTGGCTGTCCAAAACAGAACCAGCCAGAAAATGGATATTAAAAAAGTGTTGGCCGAGCCGGTGGATCTGAAAATAGAGGATAAAACCAAGCCCGCCATCCTCATCTACCACACGCATACAACGGAAAGTTATCAAATGCTGGATACCGATTGGTTTACGAAAAGCTACCAAACCCGCAGCAACCTGGCAACCCGCAATATGGTGCGCGTTGGAGATGAAATTGTTGCGCAGCTGGAGGCTGCCGGGTTTGCCGTGATCCACGATACCAAAATTTATGATGCTACCTATAATGGGGCGTATTACCGCTCTGAGGATGCAATCGAGGCCTATCAGAAAAAATACCCACAGCTTCAGGTGCTGCTTGATATCCACCGCGATGCGATCCAAACCAACGATACGACCCGGATCAAACCGGTTGCCACGATCAATGGGAAAAAAGCCGCGCAGATCATGATTATATCCGGCTGTGAAGGCGGGGGCGTGACAGATTTCCCCGATTGGCGTTACAACCTGCGGTTTGCAACGCAGCTGCAAAAGATTTGTGAGGAGAGCTACCCAGGGTTGATGCGACCGCTTTATTTCTGCAACAGGCAGTATAATATGCATAAGTCGCACTGCTCTCTGCTTTTGGAGATGGGAAGCGACTCCAATACATTGGATGAAGCGGCCTATTCCGGCAGGATGCTCGGAAAGGCGCTCGCTCAGCTTTTAGAAAACTATGTGATAAAAAAATAAGAGGGATATTGAAATGCCATCTAAAACAGGACTAGAAAAAAATCTGCGCAGATACGGATTGTTTTTGATCATCGGCCTGTGTATTACAGCGCTGATCTGGGGCACCATGAGCGCACAGCTTAACACAAGAGCCCTCAGCTTCAATGAAGACGCCGCCCGCGTCCGCCTCATTTTGGATCAGCCGGATGGCCTTCACCTGCAAACAGGCAGCAGCTATTGGTTGATGGAACGCAGGTATGCACAGTGGGCGCAGAAGTGCCTGCCTGATGTGTTTTTCATTTTTTCCGCTCCGATGCACTGCCTCTGGGAGGTAATAGAATCCGGTGTGGCGCTGGTTTCCGCCAGCTTTTAAAATACCACTATGGGTTATATGACCGGAAGGGCAGCGGATGCGGACTGCTCCAGTTGCTTGATTCTCCGAAATGATAAACGAAAACGGCAGCCCCACGGTGGATGGGGGCTGCCGTTTTCACTATCATCCAGAACCTGACCAGGATTCTATAGATAACAAATGTTTTAAACGGTTCCGTTTGAAACTATTTTATCATTTGCCTGAAACAGATACAATAGAAATCTTAAATATTTTTTAAATTCCCACTTTTAATTTTTTCTGGAGTGGATGCCTTTTGCCGCAGAAAAACGAATGCATCTTCCCGCACAGCACAGCGGTATTGCGCCCCCTCCTTCATTTTTCCGCTGAGCAGCTCCTCGCTGAGCAGATCTTCAATCTGTGATTGGATGGCGCGCCGCAGAGGCCGTGCACCATAGACCGGGTCAAAACCGGCGTCGGATATTTTTTGAACCGCCTCTTCGCTGAAGGATAGCGTGATCCCCTTCTCCCCAATTCGGTGAGAAACCTGGGCAAGCATCCTGCGCGCGATCTCCTGAATTTCCGGTTTTGTCAGCTGGTGGAAAATGATGATATCATCTACGCGGTTGAGAAACTCCGGGCGAAACGTCCGCTTCAGTTCCCCCATGACCGCATCCTTAATATGCTTTTCCTCCCCTTGGGCGCCGGTGTCGCTGGAGAAGCCGAGGCTGCTTCTCTGGTTGGAGATTCGGGTGGCACCGATATTGGAGGTCATAATAATGACGCAATTTTTAAAGCTTACCTTGCGGCCTTGGGCATCTGTCAAATGGCCGTCCTCCAAAATTTGCAAAAGCATATTGAACACATCGGGATGCGCCTTCTCCACCTCGTCGAAGAGCAGCACGGAGTAAGGCTTGCGGCGCACCTTCTGCGTCAACTGGCCGCCGTCGTCATAGCCGACGTAGCCCGGTGGGGAACCCACTAGCCTCGAAACGGTGTGTTTCTCCATATACTCTGACATATCCAGCCGGATCATTGCATTTTCATCGCTGAACATCGATTGTGCAAGCGCTTTGCTGAGCTCTGTTTTGCCAACGCCGGTAGGGCCGAGGAATAGAAAAGAGCCGAGCGGGCGCTCCGGGTCCCGCAAGCCGACGCGGGAGCGGCGCATGGCGCGCGATACCGCACGAACAGCTTCCTCCTGCCCGACAATCCGCCGGTGGAGCTCTTCCTCCAAATGCAGCAGGCGTTCGCCCTCCTGCGCGGTGAGCTCCTGAGCGGGGATTCCTGTCCACATGGAGACGATCCCTGCAATTTCCGCCGCAGTCACTTCTCCCGCTGTGTGGGAGGAGCGCTCCTGCCAGGCACTTTTATCGCGGGTTAAATCAAGCCGGAGCTGTTTTTCTTCATCCCGCAGGCTGGCGGCCCGCTCAAATTCCTGCGCATTGATGGCGGCTTCCTTTTCCGCTTGTAGCGTTTCCAGCCGATCCTCCAATTCCTTGAGATCAGGCGGCGCCTTGTACGCATGCATGCGTACATGCGAGGCGGCTTCATCAATTAAGTCAATTGCCTTATCCGGTAGGAAGCGGTCTGCAATATAGCGGGAGGAAAGCTTCACCGCAGCCTGGATCGCTTCATCCGTGATCCGCACGCGGTGGTGTGCCTCATATTTATCCCGCAGCCCCTTGAGGATTTCGACCGCCTCCTCCTGGGAAGGCTCCGCAACGGTAACCGGCTGGAAACGGCGCTCCAGCGCCGCATCTTTTTCGATGTGGCGGCGGTATTCCTCCAGCGTTGTCGCGCCGATGATTTGAATTTCCCCGCGCGCCAGCGTGGGTTTCAGGATATTGGCGGCGTCTACCGCGCCCTCTGCCGCGCCGGCGCCGATGAGATTATGCATTTCATCGATAAACAGGATGACATCCCCTGCCTTACGGACCTCCTCCAGCGCGGATTTCACGCGTTCTTCAAAATCGCCCCGGTATTTGGTGCCTGCCACCATGGCGGTGAGATCCAGGGAGACGACGCGCTTATCCCGCAGCATCTCCGCTGCCTCTCCCCGCGCAATTTGCAGGGCAAGGCCCTCCGCCACAGCCGTTTTCCCAACCCCGGGCTCCCCGATCAGGCAGGGGTTGTTTTTTGTGCGCCGGCTGAGAATCTGCATCACGCGCTCGATTTCCGCCTGCCTGCCGATCACGGGATCAATCAGGTTCTGCGCGGCGAGCAGGGTGAGGTCGCGGCCGTATTGATCGAGCGTGGGGGTGTTGCTTTTGGCCTTTTTGGCCGCCGGTTGCGATGCGGTTCCGGAGGGGAGGCTGCTGCCCACTGCACGGGTTAAATCGGCCAGCAAATCCTGGGGGGAAACGCCGAGTTGATTGAGAAAATGAACCGCGAAGCTCCCGCCCTCCTGGATGATCGCAATGAGTAAATGCTCTGTGCCCACATAGTTATGGCCCAGGCCGCGCGCCTCCAAGATTGCAAGCTCAATAATCCGTTTACAGCGCGGTGTAAAATCTGCTGGGGAAAGGACGGTCGGCGCGCCGACGCCAATCGTTTTTCGCATGAGCTCCTCCACCTGTGCCGCGGTAGCGCCGCGCCCGGCCAGGGCAACGCAAGCCACGCCGCCCGTATCCCGCAGAAGGCCAATCAAAAGATGCTCGCTTCCAATATAAGTGTGCCCCAAATCCTCTGCGGTTTCCACAGCGATGTTGAGCGCGGTATTCGCCTTTTCCGTAAAGCCTGTGAACTTATACATACAGCTCCTGCTCTCCCATTCTATTAGCGGCCAGTCAGTCCCCCAAGGGCTCTGCATCCTCCGATGCCTGGGGAAGAGATTGTTTCTGGCCTCTTTTTCTTTGTTTCAGGTTTTCAGCCCGCAGGGATTCCCGTCCAGCATGCCGCATGGTCTTGATGGGCTCCTCTGAAAAGGGATCGGGCGTCAGATCGTCTGCAATTTCAAAATCAGATAAATACGGTTTTGTTCCGCCGAAGCTCTCCATTTTAGCCGTACCTCCCATCTGTTTTTGTTTCAACTGGATGCAACCAATAGTTTATGCCTTTTCCCTGCACCGTATTCAAAAGAAGTTTTCCGCATCAGTAACACATTCGCCCTGCTCACATAATATGGGAGTGTAAGCAAGGAAAGGAGGAAGCTTAGATGAACTGTTTTGGTGGTTGCAATTCCTGGATCATCATCCTGATCCTCATCTGCCTGTTCTGCGACAACGGCGTTGGTTTTGGCAACAACGGCTGCGGTAATAACTGTGGCTGTGCTACGCCGTTCGGCGGACGCGGCTGCGGCTGCGGCTGCGACTGAGTCCATCCCTAAGTTAGGGCGGGAAAGATCCCGCCCGTACATAAAAGGGCCGCCGCAGTTTTTCTGCGGCGGCCCTGGCTTTTACGCTCGGCAAAGCGGACACGGCTCAGAAATAATCGATGGAGGATTGCCAAATGAATTGGAGGTTCTGCACTTTTCCCGCAAGAAACATAGGCAACGACTTGTTTTTTCCTGGGCAAGTGGGTTATAATAAACAAGACTGCTCAATTGACAGGATGGATTCAGACGGGAGGCGTGCAAATGGGCCGTTTTCGCCGTGAAAAGAAAAATTCTTTGAAATTTACCACAGAGGAATATCAAAAAAAGAAGCGCGTCCGCCTTTTTCTGCTTGCATTCTTTTCCTTTGTGATCGTTTTTGGCGGACTTTCCCTCTTTATTTTGGGGTATACCTCCGGGTTTGACCTGGATAAAATGATCGGCAAGCCAGAAGAATCCAACACCGGCGTTTCTGGCGGAGCGGAAACCGTATTGCCAGAGATCAGCGGCAAGGCAACATTTCTGCTCGCCTGCGGATCGGATGACGGCCAAACGCTCCATCTGGCTGCCTTGGTGAGAGCCGATATGGATAAGCAAGCCTTTTCCATTTATATGCTGGATCCGGATGCACAGGTAAACGCGGGCTCCCGGAGCGTTTCTCTGCAAGAGCATTACCGGCTGGGCGGAAGCGGAGAGCTGAAGCTGGCGGCAGAGGAGCTCACCGGTGTGAAGGCTGACCGCTATCTCTATACAGCAGAAAAAGGCTTTAAAACGGTGCTCCGCGCATTGGGGAATGGGCTTGTGCTGAACGTCCCTTCAAAAATTGATTATCGCGGGGAGGATTTCACCTTGCGCCTCCAGCCGGGGGAGCAAACGCTCAACGCGGATACCCTGCTGAAATGGGTCAAATATACGGGCGGCGGACGGCAGGCACAGCAGGAGCGGCAGGCGCAGATGTTGTGCGCAGCGTTCGATCAGCTTATTACCATCGACCATGCACGCGATGCGGAGAAGCTTTTTAAAACGATCATCAATGAAGTGGACAGCGATATCTCCATGCTGGACTTTACAAACCACCGGGTAGCGCTGGAGGTTTTGGCGCGTTCCGGCCAGAGAAAAGCATCGGCCCGGGTGGCATCCGCTGCAGCGCTTACGCGAGAGTAAAGGCGAACAGGGGGCATAGAACGCATTGAATCAATGGGGAAAACGAGCTTTTTGCCTGCTGCTGTGTATGCTGGCCGTTCTGCCCGCCGGCTGTACGCATCAGGGCGCGCCGGTGAATCAGGGGCTCTCCGCTGAAGAGCTCAAGGGGCAAACATATTTTTATTACCACCGCCTCGCTGAAACAGAGCAGGAGGCATATAGCAAAATTGTCTGTCAGATCAGAAGCCATCCGGAACGAATTGAAATTCCGCCGCTGGAGAATGAAGCGCTGCTGCGGGTGTTTCAGGCGGTTTCCTATGATAACCCGCAGATTCTCTGCATGGGCGATTCCTGTAGGCTGGCTAAGCAATCAGGGAAAAGCTATTTTGTCCCCTCCTACCGATGCAGCGTTGAGGAATGTGCCCGCATGACAGAAGCGCTTCTAGAGAAGACCCGGCAGGTTTGTGACAGCGTGAGGGGAAAAACGGATTATGAAAAAGAGTTGTTTTTTCATGATTACCTGATTGAGCACTGTGCTTACCATGAGGATACGGGCAACTGGCAGGCCTACACGGCTGCCGGTGCACTGCTGAATGGAAAAGCGGTGTGCGAAGGGTATTCGCGCGCCTTCCAACTGCTTTTGAATCAAGTGGGGATCGGGAATTATCTGATGACGGGCTCGGCCCGCGACCCAAGCGGCCGCGTGGACGGCCACATGTGGAACCTTGTCACCATTGATGGCGCGCCCTATCATGTGGATGTCACGTGGGATGATCCGGTGGGCAACGAGCAGCTTGCGCCAAGCCATGCTTATTTTAACTTGACGGATCAAATGATTGCTGCAAACCACCTGACCTTTCAGCCGGAGGCGCCCGGCTGCACAGAAACTGCCGCGAATTTTTTTGTGCGCAATCTCCTCTATTTCTCCCAATATGGGGAGGAGACGAGGGCGCAGATTGTGGAAGCAATCGGGCAAACAATTTCTCAGGGGCGCTGGAATCTGGAATTTTATTTTGCTTCCCGCGCGGCGTATGAAGAGGCGGTCGCAGACCTCTTCGCCAGGGAGCGGATCTACCGCCTGCTGGAACGGGCGAACCTGTCCGGCGGGCAGAAGCTCCAGACGAATACGGTGCAGTATCAATGCAGCGACGAGATGTTTGTGATAAACCTGACCTTAGAAAAAGGGTGATGAATATGGATCAAAAAAGGATTGAAGGCGCTGTGCGCGAATTGCTCTTGGCCATTGGGGAAGACCCGGACCGGGAGGGCCTGCTGGAAACGCCGCGCCGGGTCGCGGCCATGTATGAGGAGGTGTTTTCCGGCTTGCAGGATGACCCCCGGCGGCACCTGAAGCTGTTTCAGGAGGGCAACAATGATGAAATGGTCATCGTGCGGGATATTCCAATGTATTCCATGTGCGAGCACCATCTGCTTCCTTTTATCGGGCGGGCGCACATTGCTTACATCCCCAGTGATGGCCGGGTGATCGGCCTGTCAAAGCTTGCGCGGATCGTGGAATGCTTTGCAAAGCGGCCCCAGCTTCAGGAGCGGCTCACCTCGCAGGTGGCGGATTTCCTGTTTGAAGAGCTTTCCCCGCAGGGTGTGGCCGTGATTATCGAGGCGGAACACCTGTGTATGACGATGCGGGGAGCCCGAGCGGCCGGCGCTCTGACGCAGACCTCCGCCCTGCGCGGCAGAATGCGCAGCGATGCAAAAACACGGGCGGAAGTGCTCTCCCTTTTGCGGGATGGGCGTTCTTTTTAAATCAATCCGGTAAGGAGTTTTTGAAATTGGATAGATTTTATGGGGAGGGATTTTGCCTCCCGTTGGGGAAGCGTACTTATACGATGGGCATCCTTAATGTAACGCCCGATTCGTTTTCGGATGGCGGTAAATGGTTCGGCCCGGATGCCGCGGCCGCCCATGCGCTTGAAATGCAGGCGCAGGGAGCGGACCTGCTGGATCTCGGCGCGCAATCCACGCGTCCGGGCCATGTAGAGATCCCGCCGGAGCAGGAGCTTGCCCGGTTGGAGCCCGTCCTGGAACGGCTGAAGGGCAACTTACATATTCCGGTTTCCATCGACACGTATTACCCGCAGGTAGCGCACAAGGCGCTGGAGCTCGGCGCTCAGATCATCAACGACGTCAGCGGCCGTTTCAGCGAACAGATGGCGCAGGTGATACGGGATCATGGCGCGGGATGGATTGTGATGCATACAGGAGGCGGGACGGCCGATACGCAGGAGGCCTATCCGGAGGGCGTCACGGCCAGCGTTCGGGCCTTTTTTCAAACCATGGCACAGCAGGCGGAACGCTTCGGCATCCCAAGACACGCCCTGTGCATGGACCCTGGCATTGGGTTCGGGAAATCCTATGAAGAAAATTTGACGCTTCTCAGAGAGACTGCGCGCCTGCGCCTGCCGGGATACGCCCTGCTGGTGGGCGTATCCCGCAAGCGTGTGGTTGGGCAGGCTACGGGCGTGGAAAAAGCGGCAGACCGCATGCTGGGCACGGTTGCTGCAAATGTGGCGGCAATTGCGGGCGGATGCGACATCCTTCGCGTGCATGATGTATTAGAATGCGTGGAGAGCGCCAAAATGGCCGACGCCATTTTTCGCCATCCTGCAAAAGGGGAGGGCTTGGCAGGTGGATAAAATTTTGATTCGCGGATTGCGTATTTTTGCCTTTCATGGCGTCAATCCAGAGGAAAAAGAGGACGGGCAGCTTTTTATCATTGACCTGACGGCGTCATTGGATTTGCAGGAGCCATGTGAGACGGATCGCTTGGAAACAACGGTAAGCTATGCGAAGATCATCAAAACCATCCGCCGTGTGATGCAGTCCGGCAAAAACGATCTGCTGGAGTTTACCGCGCAGCAGGTGATCAACGCTGTTTTTGCGGAATATCCGTCGGTTCAGCAGGTTGAAATCAGATTGAAGAAGCCAAACGCGCCCATTCAGGCGGATTTTGATTACGTTGCGGTTGAATTAATAAGGGGGAGAAACGAAAAATGAATACGGCGATTATCGGCATGGGAACGAACCTCGGCGACAGGCTGGACAATCTGAATCGCGCGGTTCAGGCCTTGAAGCGACTGCCGCGCACGAAGGTAACCGGTGCCTCTCATCTTTATGAAACGCAGCCTGTGGGCTACCTGGAGCAGGGACCTTTTTTGAATGCCAACCTCATGGTTGAAACGGACCTTTCCCCGATGGCTCTGCTTGGCGGGTGCCTCGGCATCGAAGCTGCATTTGGCCGGGAACGCACCATTCCAAACGGGCCGCGCATTCTCGATTTGGATCTGTTGCTCTATGAGGGGATGCGGTCGGATTCTTTCGAGCTGACGCTGCCGCATCCGCGGATTGTGGAGCGGGCGTTTGTGATGGTTCCCATGATGGACTTATACCCCTCCGGTCGTGCGCCCGGCCTTTATTTCGCGCCGCATCTCAAGGAAATCGGCGCTGCGGGCGTTGAGCGCTTTCAGGCGGAGTTGACGCTGTAAGGGCAGGTGGATGATTGTCTACATAACCGGAGCCGTATCGCGCGGCTTCGGTTTTTTTCGAAATCAGAGTGATTTGCTAGGGCTAGAGTCAAATTTGTAGAAAGTGGAACTTACACCTGGAAACAAAATATGGTATTATAGTTATAAACAGGTTGTTTGTAACATTGGAAAAATGCCTGTCGGCGCAAAACGTCTCCTGCTGTACGGCGGCAACGCCATTTTTCGCATAGGGGTGCTTTGTGTGTTTAGTAGAATAAAAACAAATCAGCGTGTTGTATGCCTCGCGAAGCGTAAATCCAGTTGAGGCGAACAATGCGTTTTTTCATTAGGAGCAGAAGCCGGTGAAAGAGGTGAAAAAATGTTTCAAAAAAACGATATGGTTCGATATGGCGCGCACGGCGTGTGCAAAATTGAGGATATTACGGAGAAAAGTTTTAACGGCGCGGCAATCCAATATTATGTGCTGCGGCTCGTCTATAACGATACCAGCACAATTTATGGCCCTCTGCATAACCAGACACTTACGCAGAATATGCGCAAGGTTTTATCCGAAGAGGATCTGCGGCCACTGATCCAGACAATGCCGCAGGAGGAATCCCTTTGGATTAAAAATGAGGAAATGCGCAAAGCACGCTATCAGGAAATCCTTGCTGGCGGTAACCGTGCCGATTTGATCCGGATGCCGAAAGCCCTATATCTCCATCAGCGCGAGCAGCAGGAGAAGGGCAGGCGGCTGCATATGTCGGACGACCATTTTTTAAGGAAGCGGAAAAAATGCTGCATGAGGAGTTCACGCTGGTGCTCGGCATTCCCAGAGAGCAGGATCTTCCCTATAATTTGGAACAGCTTCAGGGGGGAGCAGAAAAATTGTGGATAAACGCTCACATGCGCTTATTCCACGCGTCTGAAGGCCACTCTTCTGACGGATTGTTTTTTTGTTTGCCGGCAAGGGGAGTGCTACGCCGTTTTGCTGCGGTTTGAGCGATGGGATTGGCGCGACCGTTTTCAGATCGATTTTATGACCTTCAGCCGCTTTAAGGAAAACATCGCGGGCAGATGCTTTTCCATGTGCGGGAGGGAGTCGCCCGCTGTGATCTGGCAAATTTTTTGCAGGAGGGTTGGGCGGCTGGGCGCATTTTCTTCCCGCAGGCGGTTCTGCTGCACGCGCAGTGCTTGGCGAACCGGGCGGGATTTGGCAGAAATGCCAATTCAGGCTCCAGGCGTTATGGGGAGACTACGCAATATCTAGTGACCGGGGCAGCCTGCGGAGGCCGCCATGGGGAAAAGGCCTCCGGAACGATTATGATCGTTTCAGACGGGCTGTGTCGCTTTAAACTTTGGAACTTGAAAGCCTGCCTTCAGGGATTGGTATAAAATAATAAACATCCACCGGCCAAGCCGGTGGATGTTTATTCGTTTTGATTTCAATAAAGCCTTATTGAAAAACGGCCTTTATTCCGCCTTGCCGCTCTGAAATATGACCGCAACCGCCGCGCGACCGTTACCATACACCGTAGATGCGCCCATCTGGCAGATCATCTCCGGCGGATAGCCCAACGCTGCCTCCAGCGTTTCGGCGGCCTCCTTCGCCTCCTTCTCCCGCTTGGCATAGGTGATAAAGTAAGGGGAGCGCGTTGCAAAGATTGCCTCGCGGCAGTATTCCACAAATTTTGTAAAGGTATTCTGTGCCCCATAGGTGCCCTCAAGCGGCTCCATTTCCCCTTGCGAAACGCGGACGATCGGAAAGGCACGCGTGATCTCAATTGCAATAGCGCGCATAATTTCAAACGCCCCATTGGCGGGCACATACCGCATGCTGAAAGAAGTGATATAGATCTCAATGTGCCGGAACCACTCCTCTAACAAGGCAAGAATATCAGTGCACGCCACGCCTTCTGCCGCCTTTTGTGCCGCTTGCAGCACTGCCGCGCCGAACGCGATCGAATACGTTTTGGAATCGACCACATGGATGCGCAGCTGCGCATCTGGATGCTGCGCGTAAAAAAGCGCCCGCGCTTGATCTGCTGCGCGCCAGGTTGTCATAAAAGAGCTGCCTGCCGTAACGGCGATCACATCCGTATAGCCATGGCGGCAAGCTTTTTCATACCGGTCCAGATACACAGCGGCCGGGATTTGCACAGCTTTCATTTTTTCGTGCTCCGGCATCATTTCATAGAATTCTTCATTGGTGAAATCAATGTTTTCATAGCAGGGCTTTCCGTCAATTTGGAAAAGGACTGGCAGAAGCTCGATATCCCAGCGCTCGGCTTCCTCTACAGGGATATCGCTGCTCGTATCGGTGATGATGCGGATTTTGTCCATATAGAATCCTTTCCTTTCTGTTTGGCCTGCGGTAAACCCACAGCCCAGTGTTTATTCTTCCCAGCAATACTGCGTCAGTTTCCCTTCCCACTGTAAATCAGGAAAATCCCATTGCCTCAGCGCCTCATAAACACCAATTGCCACGGAATTGGAAAGGTTCAGGCTGCGCAGGCCTTTTCGCATCGGCAGGCGCACACAGCTTTCCGGGTTCTCGTGCAAAAGTGCTTCCGGCAAGCCCTTGGTCTCCTTGCCGAATACAAGATAGGCGCCATCCGGGTAACTGATATCGCTGTAACGGTTTGGGGCCTTTGTTGAAAAATAATAGAAAGGCCCGCTGTTTTTTTCGAAAAAGTCTGCAAGGCTATCGTAATAAGTGATATCCAGCAGGTGCCAGTAATCAAGCCCCGCGCGTTTGAGTTTTTTATCGTTTATTTGAAAGCCCATCGGGCCGACCAGATGGAGGCGCGCGCCTGTCGCGGCGCAGGTACGCGCCACGTTGCCGGTGTTCTGCGGAATTTCCGGCTCCACGAGCACAATGTTCAAGGATGCCATTCTTCGTCATTTCCTTCCGAGTCATTTTTAAATGCAGCTCACAAGCCTAAAGCACGGATGAAATCGGGCAGCCCTTCTTCAAAATTCACACCAAAGCGCAGGTCGGTTCCCGCCGCTTTCGTGCGCAGGATGCTGCCACAGGTCAGGTCAACCGCCATGCGCGCAGATTCTTCCAAGGAGCGGCCGCGCATCCGTGCCGCAAGCAGCGCGCTGGCAAACACATCGCCCGTTCCATGATAGAATCCTTCCACTTTGGGGGAAAATATATAATGCGGCTCATTGTCGCCAAGTGTAAGGCTTGCCGCGCCATACTGCTTTTCATCAAACCATACGCCCGTGAGCACCGCCTGTTTCGCGCCAAGCGACAGAAGCCCGTGCAGCAGGCGTTCAATATAGGCCTTATCATACGGGCCTTCCCGATAGGTTTCCCCGGTGAGCATGGCGGCCTCGGTAATATTGGGGACGATCAAATCCGCATGCGTGCAGAGGCCTTTCATCTCCTCCACAAAAGGCGGCTCAAAGGTTTTATAGAGCTTGCCGCCGTCCGCCATGGCGGGATCAACGAGCACGAGCGTGCCCTCTGAACGGAACATGCCGATAAAATCCCGAACGATTGCAACCTGCTCAAAGGAACCCAGATAGCCGCTATAGACCGCATCGAACTGAAGCCCCAGCCGCTTCCAGTGCGCCATGATCGGCCGCAGGTCGGCGGTGAGATCCCGATAGGTGAAATCCGTAAAGCCGCCGGTATGCGTGGAGAGCACTGCCGTGGGGATGACAGCCGCTTCGATTCCCGCAGCGGACAAAATCGGCAAGGCTACCGTTAAAGAGCATTTCCCAAAGCAGGAGATATCATGAATGGCGGCCGCCCGTTTTTGGCGTTTCATAACTGTGCATCTTCCTTTCCGACGGTTCGGTTCCATTCCGAAACACCAGAAATTTTTGGTTTGTGTGCGATTCGTGGGATTATTGCGCAATAGGTGCAAAGCGCCCCAATGCTTCAAACTTTGTTTGAAGCTATTATATCATTCCCATCGCTGTTTGAAAACCAAAAACTGCTTTTTTTCAATTTGCTTGAAAATTTTGCGTTGCAAAATCTGTCATCAATATCTCCCTTTTGCGCAGCCATACTAACAGAGAATTCAAAAAGGATGGAGGCGAAAAAAATGCACACCAATAAATCAAATATCGCAAAAGGCATCGGCATCGCAATGGCAGTCGGCGGCGCGACGGCGGTGCTTGGTAGCACCATGATGGGCTCTTCTACAAAACGCCATGCGAAGCGCAATATGGGCAAGGCGGTTAAAGCGGTTGAAGACATTGTGGGCGGCATTCAGTCGGCAATCAAATAAATGAGGCAAAAAAGCCGCCCCGACGGCATTCTCTCCTGCCGGGGGGCGGCTGATTCTTGGACATTACAATCTCATTACAATTGCACGGAAATTGTTGCCGGTTCGATGGGCACGTCATATAATGAAATTCAACCGGCGCTTATCATTTCCCCCGAAGGGAAGAAAAGGAGCGATTACATGATTCGATTCTATAAAAAATCCGTCAGCCTGCTGCTGGCAGTATTGCTCTGCCTGCCGCTCGCCGCCTGTTCCAGGGAGGAAGCGGGGGAAACAAACCCACCGCTATCCGTTACCCAGGAGGGCACGATCACACCGGAGCCGAGCGTCACCCTGCCGGGGGCTCCTTCCCAAACGGCTGTTGTTCCAATCGCGCCCTCAGCGCCAAGCACCTCTTCCCCCGGTGAGAACAGCGCCGAGCCCGCGCAGGCGCAGCCCGTCCGGCGCGAATGTGTTACCGGCGCGGCAAAGGAAAACGCGGGAACCTATACGGGACTTTCTCCGCTCCCTGCTGTTACCTTTGAGGTGAAGGACCCGGAGAATCGCCGCGGCCTTTCGACAAAGGGTGTTGGCTATGGCTTTGGCGTGGCGAAGAATGGGAAGCCGCATGATATTTCTGTCAATAACCAAAAGCTGTTTGACAAATACCATGCGCTTGCGCTCGATACCAAATCTACGCAGAAGGTATTGTATCTGACCTTTGACTGTGGCTATGAAAACGGCTATACTGCAAAAATCCTCGACGTGCTGAAAGAAAAGAAGGTGCCAGCCGCCTTTTTCGTCACGGAGCCCTATCTGAAGGATAGCCCGGAAATCGCCGCCCGCATGATCAAAGAGGGCCACATTGTGGGTAACCACTCCAATACCCATCCGGTTTTCCCTACCATTAGCCGCACCAAAATGGCACAGGAAATCCAGGATTGCGACAACTATCTGCGCGAGCATTTTGGCTACAGCGCGCCGTTTTTCCGCTTCCCTACTGGGGAATATTCCGATAGCGCGTTAGATCTCGTGCAATCCCTCGGCTATACGAGCGTGTTCTGGTCTGTCGCCTATGGAGACTATGATGTCAACAAGCAGAAGGGCAAGCAATATGCCTTTGATACGGTAACGGCCCGCCTGCACCCGGGAGCGGTACTTCTCCTGCACGCGGTTTCCAAGGATAATGCGGCGGCGCTTGGCGAAATTATCGATTGGGCGAGAGAGCAAGGGTATATGTTTAAGGCATTGACGGAGTATCAGGGTTAAACATTTAATGTTTCGTGATAGTAAAAAAGCGCATTGCATCCATATGCTGCAATGCGCTTCCTTATTAGATGATAATTTACCAATTCATCGTATAACTTGTGTTCATTTTCATTTTTATGGTTGCAGGAATTTCAAAGCCCTCTGATGCGATGGTTGCTGAAATATCATTATTTAATGAGTAGGCCGCAGAAAGCATGTTGCCTGATTTTGCATCTATTACACAGGTTATACTACTGTCGTGGAATGTATTTGATACGTTCTTTATCTGCATATCTCCATCCTGTACCGCATCATTGATATCATTTAGATCCATTGTAGTAAACACTTTTCCATGCGCGCTACCTGCAATATTTGTTACATCTTTTTCCGTGTTGAGCGCAATTTTAATGGTATACCTTCCATTATTTAAGGTTCGCGTTGCACTTTTGACCGTAGATGCTGGAAGCTGGCTGGCCCAGCTCTTCCCTGAAACTGGGAAAGCGTCATTCAAGTTGGAGCCTTTACCAATGGTATCATTATCTCCATCGCTGAAGGATTGCCCCAATACATTTAGGGAAAAGCTTAAATTATAGTTTAGGCCCGGTTTACCCGTTTTCACCTTATTTGCTGCCGTATTAAAATACGAAACGATTTCGGCCTTACTCTCTTTCTCCGAAGAGCCTCCTCCATTCGGTTTTGTTGTTGTGTTGGAAGAACCCCCATTTGGCTTCGTCGTACCGGACGCATTGCCGCCTGAATTCTTTTTCGTCGTTGTGGAAGAAGCGCTGGAGGATTTTTTTGTTGTCGTCGTCTGCCCGCCGCCGCCCTTTGCGATTGTTCCGGCCGCATCACCGCCCTGGCCGTCCGCATTCTGTGATTCTCCCGGAATGGCGGCGTCTGCTCCTGCCGCCGTGCCGGGTTCCTGCGTGGAGGAAGCGCCGACGTCCGGGCCTGTTGAGAGGGCATCCTGATCCTTGCTGCCGCACCCTGCGAATAAAGTCACAATCAAGCATGCTGCCATTAACACTGTAACGAATTTTCGGTTCATTCGAAAAAATCCTTTCCGGTTGAAAATGATACGCTCTTTTTCATCATGCATGCTGTTACCACTTCATGGTGAAAGCCTGCGTTGTCGTTACATTCATCGTCATGCTGATTGGGAACACCGACAGCTTTGAAATGGAAATCTTCATCGTTACGTCTGTATAATATTTTGCCGACAGCATTCTGCCCGTCTTGGCATCCACCACACAGGAGATTTTGCAGCCGCTGTAATTGGTGGAAAAGCTCATGTTTTTCAGCATGGCCTGCGCCTCGGCATCGCCGGACTGGGCCGCCAGATCCATCAGCTCCTCCGTATCATAACAGGTGAACGCCTTGCCATGATTGCTGGAAACGGGTTTTGGGTTTTTCTCATCCTTCATTGAGATGGCAATGTAATACTTTCCGTCCTTTTCCGTGCAGGTTGCGCTCTTGACCCCCTTTGTTTCCAGCTTACTCGACCAATTCTGCCCGGCTACTGGGAAAACATCGTTGAGGTTAGAGCCTTTCTTGTAAGATTGGCTGCTGTTTTCCGCCTCGCTTGTGCCTGTAATATTCTCCCGCACACGCATCGTGGCCTTTGCATCCAGCGCGGGCTTGCCGGACTTTACCTGATTTGCAGCCGTATTGAAATAGGCGACGATTTGCTGCACGGTGCTGAGGTTTTTCACCGGCGTTCCGCCGGACGGCTTATCATCCCCAGAGCCCCATACGGCGGCATCTGTTGCCGTTTCCTCCGGCTTTACCGCCGGAAGCGTCGCATTGGGGTCGGTCAGCTGACCCAGGATTTCGTCTGGGATGCCAAGATCGGAAAGAGAATCCGCTCCGCCCTGCTTGCCGCTCGTCGGCTTGGAGCCGGATTGCGTAGCATTGCCGTTTTTCGACGGCGTAAGGGATTCATCTCCGGCAGGCTCACTGCTAAGGACGGATGCGCCGCCGCTCTCGGTAACGCCGGAGGGCTGTGGATCGTGATTCGCCTGATAAACGTGAACGCTCCAGATGGTCAGCCCGGCAACAGCCAACAGGACCGCCAGAACGACCGCGATGATTGCAACAATTTTTTTGGTGTTTTTTTGCTCGGTTTCCATCATAAAACCGCCTTTCCGGACCCAAAATCAGTCCTCATCAAGCTTGAGCACCGCCATAAACGCCTCCTGCGGCACTTCGACCGTGCCGAAATGGCGCATGCGCTTCTTGCCTTCCTTCTGCTTTTCCAGTAGCTTCTTTTTGCGGGTGATGTCGCCTCCGTAACACTTGGCCAGCACATCCTTGCGCATCGCCTTGACGGTTTCGCGTGCAATGATCTTCCCGCCAATGCCGATCTGAATCGGGATTTCAAACATTTGGCGCGGGATGTTTTCTTTCAGTTTCTCTGCGATCTTCCGCGCGCGCGCATACGCTTTATCCGTATGGATGATGAACGACAGCGCATCGATCACATCCCCATTTAATAGAACATCCAGCTTCACAAGGTCCGAGCGCCGGTATTCAGAAATCTCATAATCAAAAGAGGCATAGCCCCGCGTGCGGGATTTGAGCGCATCGAAAAAATCGTAAATGATCTCATTGAGCGGCAGCTCATAATGGATATCCACACGGTCGGCGGCGAGATAGGTCATATCCTGAAACACGCCGCGGCGATCCTGGCACAGCTCCATAATCGCGCCGACATAATCAGAGGGCGCATAGATATGCGCATTGGTCATCGGCTCCTCACAAAAATCAATCCGTGCGGGATCGGGGTAGTGGGTAGGATTATCGACCTCCAGACATTCGCTGTCCGTCATATGGATTCGGTAAACGACGCTGGGGATGGTGGTCACTAAATCGAGATCATATTCGCGCTCCAGGCGCTCCTGAATGATCTCCAGGTGCAGCAGCCCCAAAAAACCGCACCGGAAGCCGAAGCCGAGCGCGCCGGAGGTTTCCGGCTCATAGGAAAGGGAAGCGTCGTTGAGCTGCAATTTCTCCAGCGCATCGCGCAGCGCCTCATAATCCGCGCCGTCCGCCGGGTAAACGCCGCAGAATACCATGGGGTTTACTTTGCGGTAGCCGGGCAGGCTTTCTGCGGCCGGGTTGTTGGCCAATGTGACCGTATCGCCCACCTGCGCATCGCGCACCGTTTTGATGGACGCAGTGATGTAGCCGACTTCCCCCGCACAGAGCTGCTCGGCGGGTTCCATTGCGGTCGCGCGCATGTAGCCGACCTCGACAACGGTAAACTCAGCGCCCGTGGACATAAAGCGCATCGTATCCCCTGCCCGGATGGTGCCGTCCATCAGCCGGACGTAAACGATAACGCCCCTGTAGCTGTCATATACCGAATCAAATACCAGCGCGCGCAGCGGAAGGCCGTCGTCCCCCTCTGGGGCGGGGATATCCTGCACAATGCGTTCGAGCACCTGCTCCACATTTTCGCCGGTTTTGGCGGAAACGCGCGGCGCCTCCATGCACGGCAGGCCGATCACATCCTCCACCTCCTGTGCGACGCGCTCGGGCTCCGCAGCGGGGAGGTCGATTTTGTTCACAACCGGAACGAGCTCCAGATCATGATCCAGCGCGAGATAGGTATTCGCCAGCGTTTGCGCCTCAATGCCCTGTGATGCGTCGATAATCAGCACCGCGCCTTCGCAGGCCGCCAAAGAGCGGGAAACCTCATAGTTAAAATCCACATGGCCGGGGGTGTCGATCAGGTTGAGCTCATAGGTCTGCCCGTCCTGCGCGGTATAGTCGAGCTTTACTGCGTGCGCTTTTATGGTAATCCCGCGCTCACGCTCCAGATCCATATTATCCAGCAGCTGCTCTGTCATATCCCGCTTGGCGACGGATTGGGTTAATTCCAGCAGTCGGTCCGCTAGGGTCGATTTTCCGTGATCAATATGTGCAATGATGCAAAAATTTCGGATATGGTCTTTTGAAACGGGCAAACCCTATCACCTCGTAAAATATTTCAATTCATCTTACCACAGCGGGTATGGGTTTCGCAAGCTTTTTACACACAAAGGCAAAGCTTGGCAAGCACCGGGAGATTTGATTTGTGCGGCCTCTGAAAAAGAATGGGATGACAAACAGCTTTGGGTATGCTATAATAAACAATAATTATTTTTTGGATCAAAAGCATCCCAATGGAGGAGAGTCAGCCGCATGGAAACAAAAGAGGCATTGGCACTTATTTATAAAAGCGTTTCACCGGTTTTGGAGGAAAACGGTTTTGAGCCGATCTACCCGCCGGACGTCAGAAAAAACGAGATCCCAATTGAGGAGCGGGCGGACAAGCTGCGCATCAGCTTCCAGGGCGGGAAGGGCGCCGTCCGGATTGAATATAAAGAGGAGCGTATGGTGCTCCTCTGCACAGAGATCAACGCCTCCGAGGCAACGGATGAGGATTATAAGCAGGCCTCCCTCTCCCTGTTCGATCCTTCTACGGCGGATGATAAGGATATCCGCTATATCGGCAATGAGTTTTCTGACACTGTGCGTCAAAAATTTGGGAAGAAGGACCGGGGCACGGCGAAAACGAAGCTCCCCACGCCTGTGTCCAAATCCGCGGCGAAAAGTGGCGCGCTTGCCTATGATCCGAATACGCTTGCCAGCCGCTTTACCACCATGTATCCCGAATTGCGCGAGATGTATAAAGCAAACGTCGAAAAATACGGCGATTTCCTTGCGGAGGAATTCTTCCGGGAGTACGGCACGCCGGCCGCGATGCAAACGATCCGGCAAAATGATAAACAGCGCATGAAGAAGCTGTTTAACCTCCTGGATGACATCTATGAGGACGGCACAAATGAAACGCAAAGCCTCATCGCGGTGACGATTCTCGGCGCGATGCACACAGATCCCCAATTGGTGGAGAATGCAAAGGAATACATGAGCGAAACGCTTGCCCAGCCGGTGCTGGCCGTCGTTCGCTATTTAAATTCCCCTGCGGGCAAACGGGCAGGGAAAAAGCTGGAGAATCCGCCTCCCTATAAGCCGAAAAAGGCGCAGAAGGAAAAGGGAATGTTCCGCCAGATGCTTGGCTTGTGAGCAGCCCTGCGTAAAAATGATTCAGACCACAGCGCGAATGGAGGCGCTGTGGTCTTTTTTAATATGGCTTATTCGCACAATATAATCCAATGGGCTATTGAAACAGGAAAGCATCAGTGTACAGGCTGAAAACCGATGTGTACCCCTGTACACTGATGCAAGTGATCTAAAAGAGGCAAGACTTCCGACCATCGAAATTTAAAAAATGCCTCTTGAGCGTTGAAGAAGAATGTTAAAAGGATCTGCCGCGAAATGCAAGGCATTTTGCGGCAGATCCCCTTTTAAAACTGTTTTTGCCTCACGCAAGCAATTTTTTGGCTTCGCGCGCCCGAAACCGCGTTTTTTCGTGACGAGTTTCCGCAATGAGCGTTTTGAAACGCGCCCTGTTCTGACTACGCTTCCGGAAAAGCCTTATTTCTTTTTGCGTGTGACGATCAAAAGACCGCAGGCTGCCAATGAAGCGAGCACTGCGCCCCCTACCACAAGAGAATCTCCGGTGTCGGCAATCTCCGGCTCCTGCGTTTGCGTGCCGGCAGATGTTTGCGCCTGTGTATCGCTCTGGCCGTTAGTAGGCTCCTGCGTCACGGGCTGTGTGGGCTCCTTTGGTGCAGCAGTCGTCCCATCTGTGGTTGTCACAGTGGTTAAGGGATGATCTGGCACTTCAACCCCAAACAGCGAAAGGTCAATGGAGGCCACAAACGCCTCCTGTGCGGGCGCGAGCAGATGCGCGCCGTCGCTTGTGAAATCATCCGGCATTTTGGTGGGATCAGATGGATCCTTCAGACAATCGAGGTTGATCGCGCCATCCGTTTGATCCGTGGTGCGCACCCATTGGGTCAACTGATCGCACATTGCCTGCGCTTCGGGCGTCCACTCCAAATCGACCTGGCCGGTTTTCAGCAGGTCACGCGTGTAGCCCTTCCAGGGGGACATCTCTGCAAACACGATCTTTACGCCATCCGCGTGCGCCATTGCGGTCAGTTTTTGATAGCCCGCTATCAGCTCTTCCACAGAGGCCTCGGGCACCAGGCCGACCATACTGTAGCAGCGCGGATGCAGGATATCATTGAGCCCGATTTTTACCAGCGTGTATTTCACGCCGGGCTGGTCGAGCGCGTCTTTCTGGAAGCGGTCGATCATAGCCTTGCCATAGATGCTTCCCATCGGCCCCACGCCATCGCTGAGCAGGCAATTGCCCACAATCGATTTTTGCAGCACACCTACCTTGTTTTCACCGGTCTCCTCCATGATCCGTTTGGCAAGCAGTTTTGGAATATCGTTGCTCGTGGTTGAATCGCCAATGACGACAATGGAATAGGCGTCTGCATCCGCGTAAACATCCAGTCCGCTGAGCAACGGAACGACAGAAACCAGCGTGCCGAACGACAGTTGGATTCCGGCAAGCTTCTGATCCTCTGTGTGGTTACCGAAAGTCAGATAGGTCGTCGCGCCATACAGAGCCATCGTCTGCACCTTGCCAAAATCCTGTGCATAATAGGTGACGCACAAATCCTCCAACGCGCGCACCTCCATATCCACGGGGTCACAGTAGACAATACCGCCCGCCGGGATAGTAACCTTCCGGCTGCCGTTGAACGTTACGGGGATGCTGCTGCCCGCTATAATTTCCGCACCGGAATCACCCTTGGCGCGCGCAATGCTCGCCTGGTCAATGACAAGCGGCGAAGCGCCGTTTTCATTGGAGAGACAGAATCGTACCTGATTGCCGCCGAGTGTCGGCGTCAGCCGGATGCGGGCAGTCATATTTTTCACAAACGGAGAAATAGACAGCCCTTCTGTGTTTTTCTTTCCCTCCAGGAGGGAAACGGAGATATCCGTCATTCCAGCACTCCAGGAGCCAACCCAATGTTTCCCGTTGGTAAGCGCTCCGGCTCCGACTGCTGCTGTGCCCACCAGCAGCGCGATGCTGAGAAGCGATACTAAAAGTTTTCTGCACTTTTTCATCAATATGCCCCCTTCGAAAAGATATTTTTACCATAATTTTTACAGTAATACACCTTTTAGATTATAACTTTAGCATTCAAAAAGGAGGGCTGTCAACAGATTTTGATAAAAAATATAAACAGAATATTAATTCTATATAAATTTAACACGGATTTTAATTATTATATCCTACTAACAGACATTTATGGATTAAGTAATACACCCGCAGTACATAAAAGGGCTGTAGTTTAGATGGGGAAGCAGAGGATCGTGGCCGCAAGCATACACTGCGCCGCATAATACGTGATGATATTTAGGCAGCGCAGCCAATATTTTTTGCGATTCGTAAAATTGAGAAGCGCCAGCGACCCGTCCGAGATGGCGAACAGCAGCGCCCCGCCCCCCAGCAAAAACAGGATGGAAAAGCGCAGTGGGAACCCTGCGCGCACACAGGAAATGGCCAGATAACATGCGTGGATTACCATCGCGGCCAAAATTGCCGTGTAGAAGGCCATCGGGATTTTCAGCTTCCCGGCATCCACCTGTAAGGGTTTTATCGAGAGCGCGGCGGCGGCAAGCACCAGAATCAGGATGAGGATTTCATACCATGCCACTGGGCTCCGATCCGGGAACAGCCTGCTAAATGCGATGGCGTACGCCGCCAGATAGAGGATGTGTGATAGGGCAAATGCGATCATCCCATATAAAAAGAATTGCCTTTTATTCCTAATTGCCTCATAATGCAGCAGTGCATCCCCGATAAAGGAGCCAAACAGGGCGCCGAGCACCAGCCAGGAATAAGCGGAGTAGTTTTTAGCATGGAATATGGCGCATAAGCCGACCACCAGAAATAGAGCAGAGCAGAGCTGTTTGTAGGCGAGCGACCGGTAGCTGCGGTTCGGCCATTCGATCTTTAAAAAAATAGGAACGAAAATAACCTCTAGCGCAATGGCCACAAACATCAGTATTTGCAAAAACTTCAATCGATTCCTCTCCTTTGGGTGAAATCCATATGGGGAAGTTACGGGTTAAAAAAACAGAATCGTACTTGCAAGCAAAACCTGCGCCGCATAATAGGTGCTGATATTGAAGCATTTAAGCGGGAATGTTTTTTTGGGCCCAAAGTTCAGCATCGCAAGCGTTGCATCCGAAAGCACAAAACACAGGGAGCCGGCAATCAGCACAGCTGCCGCTGCACCGCAGAGCGGCGTTCCCGCAATGAGGCAGCGGATGCCAAGGGAGCTGGCCTTCACCATCATCGTAACGAGGATGCACATATAGAAAAAAGCAGGGATTTTCGCCTTGCCGGGATTAATCTGCAAACGATGGGTGCTCACCAGGCCGATAATGACGATCGCCGCAATGCACAGGCATTCATAGAGATTGAAAAATCCAGCCCCCGGGAAAGTTTTTTGCAGCGCGGTGCAAAAGGCTACCACATAGAAGATGTGCGCGGTCAAGAAGCTAAACAAGCCGAGCAGAAAATAGAGCAGCTTGCTGCTGACGTGGAGGAAGAGATCCCCCAGCCAGGAAAAACCGAGGCCGCACAAAATCCACAGCGCATAGCGGGAGAACTGCCCCGCCAACACAATCGCCAACACACCAACCAGAATGAACAGGGTGGAACAAATCATTTTCAGCAAAAGGGATTTTCTTGTTTTTTTCGGCCACCCAGCCTTCAGGAAAAAGGGGACGATCCCCGCCAACAGCAAAATCGATGCTGCCATCAAAATCCGGTAACCCGTCAATCAAAGCACCTCCGCAATTTATTGCCGCATGATCTTCGCCGCTCCGAAAGGAACAGGAGCTTTTCGATACAGAAAGGATCAGGGGGAGCAGAATGCGCTTGCGTTCGCTCCCCTTTTTTATTGTCATAATCGGCTGCTTTTATGCCGCGCTTGCCGCAGACCGCTGCGTTTGCAGCAGGGCATTATACCAGCCTGCCCTTATACACCGGCTCGGCGATCCGCCAAGCCTGGTGCATGGCTTTCTTGAGCAAGTTGCTGAGCGCCGGGTTTTTTACCAAATCATCGATCCCCTCAGCGATGTTGTACGCCATATCCTTCAGGGGGGGAGTCGTGCGGGGTGTCATGCGCACACGGTTTCCCTTAAATACAAAGTGAAGCTTGCGCACCGCAATGGTTTGCAGCGGGCGAATCCAAACATCCAGCGTCTGCTCGTCTTTCCAGGCGGCGGAGCAGCAAACGGTGTAGTCAATCTGCCCGAGACGGATCTGCCCATAGCGGTAATGCCCATCCATGCCGCACACAACGGTGTTTTCTTCATCGCCCTCTGTCCATGCCATTGTGCACTCATTTTCCTCAAAATGCAGGCGGATGCGATCGATATTGCCAGCCCTGTCCTTCGTCATATAGGTTGCGGCGAAGGGGAGCACGCTTGTCGGGAACCCGATGAGATTGATGAGTATCTTTTTGCGCATGCGGATCGTTTTGCCTTCGATGCGCTGTTCCATCTCACTGTGGAAGGATGCCTGCTGCACTGGCAGCGCCGCCTCTGCACACATTGCCTTCAAGTCCACAGCGGGTGCGTGCGGTACTTCCCCTTCCTTGAGAAACACACCGGGGAAATGCCGCCAGATGCAATCCCGTGTTTTTTGCTCGCTGACTTCGGCGCAGTTGATGACCAGCTGCGCATCGTAATCCTTGAAGACGATGCCGAACTGGGAGAACATTCCGTCCGCCCGGTATGTATTCTCAGCGCCGCCGCACTGCCAGAAGCAATAGCCGTAGCCTGCGCTGGCATCAAGATCCCGGTTGGCGGAATTATCAGAATGGACCGAGGTCGCCTCCTGCACCCACCAGGCAGGGATCACCTGCCTGCCCTCATAAACGCCGTTTTGCGCATAGCAGAGCGTAAATTTTGCAAAATCCTCCGCCGGGAGCATCAAACCCCAGCCGCCGACCTCCACGCCATGGTGGTCCGTTTCCCAATAGGGCACGGGGATCCCCAATGGTTCATAGAGCCGCGGCGTTAAAAATTCCGTTACGGAGATGCCGGTAACGCGCACGAGGATCGCGCAGAGCATATAAATGTTTTCACTCACGTAGAGGAACATCTTCCCCGGCTCGGAAATCCATGGGGAGTCGAAAAAATCCTTTACCCAACGGTCTTTCGTTTTATCCAGCAGTAGGGAGGGGTTTTTGCCGCTCGTCATCGTCAGCAGATGGCGCACGGTCATCTTTTCGAGCTTTTCGTCCGGCTTGGCGGGGTGGTATTCCGGGAAAAAATCGATTACCTTTGCATCCAGCGATAATAGGCCCTCTTCCACAGCGAAGCCGATCGCCGTGGAGGTGAAGCTCTTGCTGACGGAATACATCGCATGCGGTGTATCCCTTGTAAAAGGGGCAAAAAAACACTCCGCCGCAACCTTGCCATGGCGAAGTATCAGGAACGAGTGGTTTTCGATGCCGCTCTTCTTCATATCTTCCATAAACGCTGCCACAGCAACAGAAGAAACGCCTGCCTCCTCTGGCGACGCGCTTCTTGGCAGATACTCTCTCTCTAGAACTCTCATCGTAACTGTCCTCTCTCTATTAAATTTTTAGAATGTGCTCCTCCAATCAAAAGCGGGCGACAACAGCCCAAAAATTACCTCTTTTTCATTATAACAAATAACTATAAATTATGCAAGCTGCATTTAAAAATCATTGGTTTTGCCTCTGCGAAAGATTCTCCTCAGCTTCTCGCCGAAACTTTGGGCGATCGCGCATTCCAAAGCGCAGCGCTTTCTGTTATAATAAATTAGAATTTGTAGCAAAGTGGGGAACTCCATATGGAATTGTTTTTAGCGGCGGCGGGGCTGATTGTGAGCGCCGCAGTGTTGATTCTTTTCTTGTTACGCGGCGGGAGGGAAAAGCAGGCGCAGGATGCCCAGCGCCGACAGATGGAAGCACTTACAGCCCAGCAGCAGGCTTTTGGGAGGGAAAGCGCGGCTCAGCTTGCCGCTTTTGGCAAGCAGCTGGAACAGCTTGCACGCCAGACGGCGGATGAATTTGGCCGCAGCCGGCGCGACACCCTGCAATACCAGCAGGCATTGCGGGAGGAAACCGGCAAGAGCCTGCGGGAGATGGCGGGGCAGCTCGGCGAGATGACGAAGGCGAACTACGAGCATCAGAAGCAGCTCACAGAGGCGCTGCGCCTCTCCCTCGACCAGATCCGCACGCAAAACACGGAGCAGAATGAAAAGCAGAGCCGCTTGATTGAAAGCGCGATCACACGCATGCAGGAAAGCAATGAGAAAAAGCTTGACCAAATGCGGGCGACTGTGGATGAAAAGCTGACGAGCACGCTCTCCACCAGGCTTGACAGCTCCTTTAAAACCGTATCCGACCAGTTGGAAAATGTGTATAAATCCCTGGGTGAAATGAAAGAGCTTTCCACCGGGGTGACGGACAATGTCACGGCGCTCAACCGTGTGCTGACCAATGTGAAGGCGCGCGGTACCTGGGCCGAAGTCCAGCTGGAGAGCATTCTGGATGAAACGATCCCGCAGCGCTATGAGCGCAACTGGGCGCCGCGGCCAAATTCCGCCGAGCGGGTGGAGTTTGCCGTGCGGCTCCCCGCAAGCGACGAAAACGGCGCGGATACCTTCCTGCCGATCGACTCCAAATTTCCGATGGAGGATTACGCGCGGCTGTGCGACGCGGCCGGGCGGGCCGACCGGGATGGGGTTGAGGCGGCGCGCAAGGCGCTGGAAGCCCGCGTGCGCGATGAGGCCAAGGCCGTTCGCAAATATATCAACGAGCCGCGCACCACTCCGTTTGCCATTTTGTACCTGGCAACGGAGGGTCTGTATGCGGAGGTCACCTCCTCCCGCAGCGGCCTCTCTGAGCAGATTCAGAGCCAATATAACGTGTTGATTGCCGGGCCGACAACGATCACGGCGCTGCTCAACTCTCTTTCTATCGGCTTTAAGGCGGTCACTGTCAACGAAAAGGCGAAGGAGGTGCGCGAGCTGCTCGCCGCCGCCAAGGCGCAATATGGAAAATTCAGCGACCTGCTTGAAAAAGCACGCAAAAAGATCGATGAGGCTGGGCGCACCATCGGGGATGCGCAAAACCGCAGCCGCCTGATTCAGAATAAGCTGCGCAACGTGGAGAGCCTTGACGCGGGGTTGGCCGACCGTTTGCTGCAAATCGATTCCCCGGAGGAGATCCAGCAGAAAGCGTCCGCTGAATAACGATCGATTTTTTCTATGGAGGCCTCGTTCATGCAAGCAAACACACATCCACGCAGGGCCGCTCTCAGAGCGGCCTTTCCCCATACTATTCCTGTGTTGACAGGCTTTCTGTTTTTGGGCGCCGCCTATGGGATTTTGATGAATAGCAAGGGCTTCGCCTTTTATTGGAGCATCCTTATGAGCGCTGTCACCTTTGCGGGCTCGATGCAGTTCGTCGCCATCAATCTGCTTACCTCCGCGTTTAACCCGTTCGCTGTGTTTTTTCTGACATTGATGGTCAATGCGCGGCATTTATTTTATGGGGTATCCATGCTGGAACAATATGAAAAAACAGGGTGGAAGAAATGGTATCTCATCTTTGGCCTGTGCGATGAAACGTTCTCCATCGTGTGCTCTGCAAAAACCCCGGAGGGGATTGACCGGAACTGGTTTTATTTCTTCATCACGCTGCTCAACCAGAGCTATTGGGTGCTCGGAACGGCACTCGGTGCGCTGCTTGGCGCTCTCTTCACCTTCAACACCGCGGGCATCGATTTTGTGATGACCGCCCTGTTTATGGTTATTTTCATCAATCAATGGCGTGAGCAAAGCAACCACCTGCCAGCCCTGATCGGCGTGGCGGGCTCGGCCTTCTGCCTGCTGCTCTTTGGCCCCGATCGTTTTCTGCCGCCTGCAATGGGCCTGATCCTGCTGCTGTTTGCCCTGCTGAAAAAGCCGATGGGGCAAAGGGGGGAGCGGGTTTGAAAGAGAACTTTTACAGACGGCTTTTTGCGTTTTTCAGGAGTCAATTTTATTTAAATCTTTGGCAACGCCAAAACCGCCTGGATCTTTGGCATAGTGCAAGAAAGGACTGGTTACCGGCATGACCCTGACCCCGGTTCAAACGCTTATCACGATCCTCGCCGTTACGCTGGGCACCATGCTCACGCGCTTTCTTCCGTTCCTGCTGTTCCCGAACAGCAGCAAAACGCCAAAATTTATCCGTTATCTTGGAACAGTGCTGCCCTATGCGGTGATGGGCATGCTAATCGTCTATTGCCTGCGCAATGTATCCTTCACCACAGCGCCTTTCGGCGCGCCGGAAGTGATCGCACTGGCCTGCGTGGCGGGCCTTCACCTCTGGAAGAAGAATACGCTTTTAAGCATCGGGGCCGGCACGATCCTTTACATGGTGCTCGTCCAGTTCGTTTTTATATGAATCGAGCGGTAGGTGATGCAGTGAAAACCGTTCCCCCCGTGTTGTGCAAAAGCACACCCGCGCAGTGCAAATCCGGCGCTTTGCCTGCCCGGGCGATTGCCGGGCCAGCACACCCCGCCGCGCGCCCGGCAAAAAGAAAACTGACCATTCGGAAAAGCCTTTGACCGTGCGGACGGCCTGAAGGCCGGAAGAAATACCCTCCCGTATTTCCCTCCGCCGCGCCGGGAAGTAAAACAAAATCAGGATGGGTAAAAGAACGGCGCCTGCCCAGAAAACCGTGCGCAAAGGCGCGCTGGTGAAAAAGATCACGAAAACGCCTACGCCCGTTAGCACACACACTTGAGCGAAGGCCGGCAGATATGCCCGCCACCCCTCTTTGGGCGGGATGTGCACTGTGATCTCCGGGCAGGAGCTTTGCAGCGAACGGATCAGATTTTTTGCCCTGCCGGAAGGGTAGACCGGCATCAAAAGGGTTTTCTCTCCACGCCCGCCAGTACGGCCCGCATACAGCACACCTACCTGAACCCGGCGGATGAACAAAAGCGGCGGCGTTTGCCGTATGGTAAATGCACTGAGCCTGGCATGGCGCATCAAAAGCCGCCTTTTTACAATCAGGCCGCTTCGCGTGGCCAGGGATGTGCTGTTCTGAAGCAGCGTAAAGCGGTGATATTGCTCCAGGAGCTTGAGCACATGCAGCGCCCAACCCAACAACGCAAGCAGCGCGATGGCGGTTAGCATCGGGGGCACATATGCGGCGGCCAGGCGCTGTGCGGATGTCAGCACGCCCCAAAGCCGCTCCTGCACAAGCGTGCCAAACAGATTCCCCGCCCCACGCAGAACGGGTGCGGCGGCAAAGAGGCCGAGCGCAAAATTAGAGGTGCTCAAAGCTGCCAGCAGGGTATCCCGTACGCGCATGCGGGATACCGGCTGGAAGGAACCCTCTCCCGCGTAGGCTGTTAAGAGTGCTTCTGCCTCATGTTTCCCCAGATACAGTGTCATGCTTTGCGCCGCTTTTCGCGACGCTGCCGTTTCGATTTGAATCCGCTGTGCGCCGAAAAGGCGCAGCAGTGGGCCCCGGCTCTCGCGCACTGCCGCAATGAGGGGAAATGGAATGCGAAACTGCCTGCGGAAAAACAGCCCGTTTGAGAGCAGCAGAGCGTTGCCCCGAATGGCCCAACGCTGCGTTTGCCAGCGGAGAAAGGCTGCTGCAAAAATCAGAAAAACGGCAATCAAAAGCGGCAGTTTCCCGGCGAGACCTATATTTTTCCATTCTATCAGCCTGCGCATTAGCGGAAGGACCAGCAGCCAAAAAAAGCGCGGCAACTGCGTCAGCACATAGGCGGGGTGCATCCGTTTCATCATGTGCCGCCCCCCTGTTCTGCTCGTGCCAGGAGAGATAAAACCGCCTGGGCCTGCTCCTGCGTCATTCCTGGGAGCAGCGTATGCATCCCTGCGCCCCAAAGCGCAACCCCGTATAGCCCGGCCAATCGATAAAATGGCGTCCGATAAATACATGTATAAAGGGATTGCGGCCGGGGCAGGTGAATCATCCGTGCAAAAAATAAGCCGCGGGTAACGGTGATCCCCTCTTCCCCCAACTGATAGTGCAGCCTTTTGCAATAATGGGGAATCAGGGCCCAGATCATCAGGCAAACGCCCGTCAGCACGGTGATGGAAAGCGCTCCCGCGGCTGGATACCGCCTCACCAACAGCCACAAAGGGAAAAAGAGCAGGAAAAATAGGACTCCCAATCGAGCCTGCCAAACGGCGGCCAGCTTTCGAGATGGCTGCAAATTGCTTCTCTCCTTTCCCCGCAGGGCTTTTCTTACAAAATAGGATTCCGCATCCGACCGCAAATTATCCTTTTCCCAATTGAATCAGGCGTCAAAATCCGCTATAGTAAAAGCAGCTTTTATTTCCTTCTTTCATTTTATATCGGATAGAAAGGCGGATTTCCCTTGCGTGTATTCATCGATGCCGACGGCTGCCCCGTTGTGGGCTGCGCCATCCGGGTTGCCAAGCGCTTCGGCATCCCGGTGCTGTTATTATGTGATACCGCGCACGAATTCACCCGGGAAGGCGCGCAAACCATAACGGTATCCAAGGGTGCGGACAGCGCCGATTTTGCATTGGTAAACCTCTTGCACCCGGGGGACGCGGTGATCACCCAGGATTACGGCCTGGCCGCTATGTGCCTTGCGCGCGGCGCGCTCCCCATCCATCAGGATGGCAAGCGCTACACGGCGGAAAATATTGACGCGCTTTTGCTTGCACGGCATACCGCCAAAAAAATCCGGCGTGCGGGAGGGCGGCTGAAAGGGCCTGCCAAGCGCACACCGGAGCAGGATTCCGCCTTTGAGAAGGCGTTCACACAGCTTTTGGAAGAGCAGCAGAAAAAGGAGGAAGGCTCAGATGAGGACCCCGCTTGACTTTCTTGCGGATATGGGAAAGCCGGAGTGCCCCGCTGCCATTGAGCGCATAGGGGAGGGCTTTCTGCTTTATGCAGAGCTCTATGCCTGGGGCAAGGTTACCGTTCGGCTCACCGGATGCGCCTTCCACGAAGGGGAGAGCCTGCCGCAGGGTGCGTTGATGCTGCACCGCTTCAGCTACAGGCCGGTTGGAGCAGCCTATGAGGCGAGCCTCACCTATTCGCTCTTTGGCGAGGAAGATAAAAAGGCGCAAACACTTGTTTTCACCTGCGCGCACATCGAGGCCACGGAGCAGCTTTTGCGCTATACGGAGCATGCGGGCATTCCGGCGGCCTCCCTTCTGCGCGAACAGACCGCGATGTTTTCTCTGCAGCTGCTGACAAAGGCTTACGCGTTGGATGATAGCGGACTTACGCCGCAGGAGCGGGCGCTGCTGGATGGCGCGTGGTTTACCGTGATGAACGCGCCGCCTGAATATGCGGATACACTCGCGGCCCTGTATGGGGAGAATGGATTGGAGGAGGAGAGCCGCATCCGCGAAATCCGCGCCTGTGCACAAATTGAAAACAGTGGCCCTTTAAAGGCGGCGATCGAAGCGTTCCATGAGGCCGACGAAATAGGGGATGAAAGCCGCCTGCGTAAGGCGCAGTCAGAGCTGTTTCGCATCCTGGAGGATCCGGCCAGCCGGGAGCTGCATCGTTTCTACCACCGCCTGTTCGACGCTTTTTTAGAGGCGAACGAGGCCTTTCCGCCGCGCCGGGAGCCCGAGGGGACACAGGCCTGCCTGCAAAACCTGGATGCATCGCTCCGAGAGGCAGGTTTTACGGGCACATTCCCACACTATCGCCGCCGCAGAGGGCAGAGGGGGGAAAGGGGAGAATACCTCTCCTTCGCCTGGTCGCTCGATCTGGAGCAGGCAGAGCCGGTCGTAATGCTGCATCTGATCGGCGGCACAGCCGCTCTGGAGGATGAGGCGGCGGGGCCGGTTCCCTTTGAGCAATCTAATGCCTTTGATTGCGAATGGGCAACCTCCAAGGGACATTGCGCGATCCTCGGCGCGTTTTCCACGCTGGCGCAGGGGCAGCAGCTTTTACAGGAGGCTGAGCGGGCCTTTGATGGAAAAGCGCTTCCCGTGGGGAGAAAGGTGGTGCCTGTGAAAGCAGCCCTCTCCGCCGCCGGGCTGGGGGCTCTGGCGGGCGGCGGGGCCACGCTGCTGCTTTATGCACTGGTGGCCTGCGCTCTGTTTGTGGGGAAGCTTATGGGCCGCGCACCCCGCTGGCTGCTGTTGACACAGCTGCGCTTTTGGGGTTGTTTCGTGTTGGCGGCCGCTTTGGCTGGCGCGCTGGTGGCGCTGATCGTTTTATTCCATATCAGCCGGTATCCGCTCGGCAGGCAGCGCCGCACCAAAACGGACCAATGAACAGATAGGAGATGCAGTTAGAATGATACCGTCCGAACAAGGCTTTCTGTTTGAAACGCACCTGCATACGGCGGGTGTGAGCACCTGCGCGCGCATGCCTGCGGAGAAGGCGATGCCGCTGTATCAACAGGCGGGGTATGCGGGCGTGGTGGTGACAGACCACATCAACAGCAGCACCTTTGCACTCATGAAGCACGCCTCGTGGAAGCGGAAAATGGATCACTTCCTCACGGGTTACCGCCGCTGCAAGGCGTTTGAGGAGGAGCATTTCACCGTGCTGCTGGGCGCGGAGCTGCGTTTTCGCGGCAGCGACAATGACTACCTGCTCTTTGGCCTGACAGAGGATTTTCTCTACCGCCACCGCGGGTTGATGGAGATGGACCCCGCTTCTTTCCACAAGCTTGCGCAAAAGGAGGGGATTCTCTTTGTGCAGGCGCACCCGTTCCGCAACGGGTTAAAGATCGTTGATCCAAGGCATCTCGATGGGATTGAAACCTATAACGGCAACCCGCGCCACGATTCGCGCAATGAGATCGCCAGGGCTTGGGCGCAAAAGTTCGGCATGCTGGAAACCTCTGGATCGGATTTTCACGAGCGGGAAGATCTCGCCCGCGGCGGCGTGATTTTTCCGCAGCCAATCCGCACGGGGCGGGAGCTGGTTGCAGCTCTGCGGGGGCCGCACAGCCTGAAAGAAACGGGGGAGCGGTAATGGAGGCTTTTTCTATGCTCGGGGTCGCGGCGTTTTGTATCGCCGCATGCATGCTGGGCCTGCCCGGACGGGTAAAAAAACTGGAACGGAAAATCAGGCAAAAAGAACGCGAGGAGAAAGAGAAAGGAGAGATCATCATGTCTGAGCTTTTGAAGCAGCTGGAGGGCACAAGGTGCATGATCCGGCTCACAAGCGGTGTTGCACTGCCAGGGGAATGCCTGGTGCTCGCAGTGGATGCGGATTGGCTGAAGGTGCGCATCACCAGCAAAAAGGGAGTGGATACAACCAAGCTGATCCGCACGGAGGATCTGGCGGAGGTGACCTGCCTGTGACGGTGCGGCGCGCGCAAGCCGGGGATATTCCAGCAATCATCACGCTTTTAGAACAGGAGCTTAGCTATCAGCAGGAACATTCGGCACAAACGAGTGCGCGGCTTCAGCGTATCCTCAGCCACCCGGATTACAGCACGTTTGTCGCCGTGCGTGAAAGCACGACCGTCGGCTTCATCGGGCTGATGCGCTGTATCGCCTATGAATTTGAGGGGGATTATCTGCGCATTGTAGCGCTCGCCGTCCGGCAGGAGGAGCAGGGCCACGGCGTGGGCGGGCTTTTGCTGGAGCAGGCGGAACGCTTCGCCAGAGAGGCCGGATTTACCTGCCTCGCAGTCAACAGCGGGCTTATAAGGCTACCTGCCCATGCTTTTTATGAAAAGCATGGTTTTGTCAAAAAGGGCTATGGGTTTGCAAAGCGGCTCCGGCCTTAATAAATACGAGAGGCTGTACATGCCGTGCAGCCTCTCGCTTGTTTTTATAGGATCAGAGCATTTCTTATTTATTTCTTCTTTTTCACCGAACGGATGAGGAAGATGAATGGAACCAATGCGAAAACCGCTACCAATGCGCTGGCCAGGAAAATTTCCGGCGTGGGGACGGGCTTTACCTGGCCCAGCTCCTCATAGGTCATGCCCGTATTCTGGATCACGCCTGAGCCGATATACGGCCCGGTTACCATCGGGAGCAGTACCATGAAGAACATCCGCACCCCCTGGAATTGCCCGGCCTTATCCTCCGGCGTGAAGTCGCGGATCAGGCCGCTGACTGCGGAGGTAAGCAAAAGCGCCGCGCCGAGCATGATCCCGCCGACAATGCCGAACACCACCTGGCCGCCCTGATTTCCAATTAGGTAAACCGCAATAAAACCTGCCAGCAGCAAAACGCCCGTGGGGATCAGGAAGGGGATCTTCCCCACCTTATCCATCAGCCTGCCCAGGCTCAGGCTGGAAGCCATCGCGATCACGCCTGCAATGGCGATGACCGGAATATAGTTGGAAAATCCTAGATATTTCTCAATATAAATCAGCAGGTATGGCATAAACACCTGCTGCGCCATGCTGATTATGCCGAGCGCGCAGAAGGTAATATATAAATTTTTATTCGCCTTCACGGTGGAGGGGCGGAACCCATAGATGATATTGGAAAGATAGTTCCCGGACGCGGCTTTCAGCCCTGGTTTATCCTTAATAATGAAGAGACCGACCACGCCTCCGAGCGACGTGAGCCCGCCGACAATGGCAAAAAAGAGCGTCCATTTCCCCTGCATGGTCAGCGGGGCGAGCGCGCCAAAAACGACCACCATAGCGAGCAGTGGCATAATGGCCAGCACGGTTTCGGTTTTGCCGCGGTTTTCCGGCTCGGTAACATCCGTAATCCATGCATTGAAGGCGGCGTCATTTGCTGTGGAGCCGAAAAAGGTCATGATGCAATCCATAATGACCACAAACACACCGGCCAGCATCACGGCATTGGCCGCCGGGAACAGCACGCTGGTGTTATGTACCGTAATCAGCGAAAACGCAAAGGTGGTGAAGCCCCAGATGATGTAGCCTGCACAGATGAAGATTTTTCGCTTGCCGGCCTTGTCGGAGAGCGCCCCCATAAAAAGGGTGGTCAAAGTCGCGGTGATCGCACTGAATGCCACCATGGAGGCAATTATGGTCGTGTTGCCCGTAATGGTATTGTAAACATAAACATTGAAATACATATTTTCGACTGTCCACGCCAATTGGCCGAACAGACCGAACACGATCAACGAGGCCCACACACGTGGGCTGAGTTTGGATGAATTCATATTTTCCCCTCCAAAATCAAAAAATATTTATGCAAAACCACATTGCTATCCTAACAGAAGCGATTCATAAAGTCAATAGAAGAAAGCGTCTCCCGCAAAGGGGCTCGCGCCAAATGGCTCTACGAAAAAAGACGAAAAAAATGTAAAAAAGGACTTGCATTTTTAAAACAGCAGTGCTATAATAAATCTCGTCGCTAAGGAGCGCCGATAACGCTCCTCAGTCGGTGCTTATGACGATGAGGGTCCACCCGTTCCCATCCCGAACACGGTAGTTAAGCTCATTCGTGCCGAAAATACTTGGCGGGTGACCGCCTGGGAAGATAGGTCGGTGCCGACATTTAGAAATTCAGCCACCCAATAGGGTGGCTGTTTTTTTGTGTTTTACAAAGCGGAACTGCCGGGGTTGCTCTGCTAATCTGCCTGATGCTCACGTAGCTCAACAAAGAGGCGAATGAGCCGGACGCTGTCGTCAATGCCAAGGCTGGCGCTGTCGAGCGAAAGCTGATTGGTCTCCGCAAGGCCCCATTTCCATCCGGTATAATAGGTATAGTAGGCGGCCCGGCGTTTATCCGTTTTTTTAATCAGGGCAGCGGCCTTTGCCTCATTCAGCTGATAGAGGCGCATAATCCGCTTTACCCGCGCTTCCATCGGGGCATGGATAAAAATTTTAACGCAGTGGGGATTGTCACGCAGGATATAGTCGCAGCAGCGCCCAACCAATACGCAGGCGCTTTTTTCCGCCAGTTCGCGTACCACAGTGCACTGCGTGGCAAAGAGCTTATCTGTCATGGACTCTTCCGGAAAGGCGGTAAATCCGTTCGGTGGCGTGTAGGAGCCCGCTACCAGGGAGTAGAGCATGCTGTTGGTCGCGTTTTCATCTACATCATCCAGCAGCGATTGATCGATACCACTGCGTTGGCCCGCAAGGGCGATCAGCTCCTTATCATAAAATGGGATGCCAAGCTCTTTTGCGAGCTTTTCTCCGATCTCCCGCCCGCCGCTGCCGAACTGACGGCCGATCGCGATGATCGTGCGGTTATATTCACTCATTTTTAGCCATCCCTTCCTGCGAATTTTGGAACTTTTACCAGCTTTATTATAGCACATTCACCGCAAAAGGGAAACGTTTTTTTCGCTTTTCGGGGAATATGGGGAGCCGATTGAGCCAATCAAAGTTATTTTGCCTTGGGATAGCAGGGCGCCCATTTGAGAAGTGGAAAATCATATGAAAGCATAGCATGTTTCTGAATGGTTGAGTGCGGTTAGACGACAAATCCAAGCCTCCCATAACCTCACAGAATGCAGAGATGCGCATTGCTTACGGGTGCAGGGGGGGGTGCGGTTATTTATATATTGCTTTTTGTCGAAAAAAGCAGTAAAATAACATAAGTTATAGATATATGAGTTATGTTACCGAGAGGTAAAAGCTTTATTTTATGTTGAATTGTTGAATATTGAATCAATTTTCACAAAATAAATGGGAAAACGGATATCGGTGAGGGGGAAAAGTTTGAAAGAGGGCTATTTCAAATTTTATTTGTGCTTTTTGAAGGAAATCCTAACAGATTCACAGCTTGGCGCAGGAAAGGTATGAGCATAAACATGGCAGATAATGAACTCAAGCATATGAGCAGAGCCGACCTCATCGAAATTATTTATCAATACCAGAGCAGAGAACAGGAGCAGGCTCAAAAAATTGCAGAATTGACCGCGCTCGTGGAGGATCGAAGAATAAACATTGAAAATGCCGGCTCCATTGCGGAAGCAGCGCTCTCCCTGAATCATGTTTTTGCGGCGGCTCAAGCCGCGGCGGATCAATATATAGCGGAGATCCGGGAGGCGAATGCGAACAAAGAAGCACAGGCGCAGCAGATATTGAACGAGGCGATCAGCCAAGCGGATTCCATTCGTCAACAGGCTCAAAACGAGTATAACGCTATGATAGATAAAGCAAACCATGAGTGCAATTTTATATATGGCAAAATCACGGAATTGCTAAAAAATTATGAGGAGCTTCGAGGCCTTTTGCCGGGTCAAGTAGCTGCACATTAGGAGCAGGCTTATGGCAAAACGAGCGAAACACTCCGTTTCTCTGCCCACGATGGCACAGGTGGAGAGGGAGCGGCGGAGAATCAAACATAAAGAAGCATATCTTCGGGCCCTTGGCAGCACGGTAAGCGTTTTAGCCGTTGTGGCTGCTGTGGCCGTGTTGATTTCATCGCTGTTTCTGCCTGTTATGCAAATTTCGGGAGACAGCATGGAGCCCGCGCTCAAAGACGGGGAAATTATCGCCCTTGTTAAAACAGAACACTTTAAAACCGGGGATCTCTGCAGCTTCAGCTGGAATAACAGAACTTTAATCAAGCGGATCATAGCAGGCCCCGGAGATTGGGTGGAAATTGATTCGGACGGTGTGGTATATGTGAATCAGGTTGTCCTAGACGAGCCATATGTTACGGAAAAAAGCCTGGGAGAATGCGATGTGGAGTTTCCCTACCAGGTGCCGGATAACCACTATTTCGTATTGGGCGACCATCGGATTACCTCTATTGATTCTCGCAGCACGGCCATTGGCAGCATAGACAGGGAACAGATAATCGGAAAAGTTATATTCCGCATCTGGCCTTTGAATAAAATGGGCTTTATCAGTCGATAGCGGGGGCGCGGTCATGAAAGACACGATGAGGAGTTATATCCAAAAACTGATAGCGGATCGGGCCAAACGGCGAAAGGTCGGGTTAGTTCTTTGCGTGTTATCCTTATTGGTTGCGGCAGGCGTGTTTTGGCAGTTGCGCATGACGGGCATTACTATGGGCAATGAAGTCCACTGTGGAAAAGTGGAGCACATCCACACGGAGGAATGCAGTGCGGAGAAGCGGCTGATCTGCGGCTTTGAGGAGGCGGAGGGAGAAACCGCTTTGCCGCAGCATCATATCCATACAGATGCGTGTTATGAAATTGTGTATTCCTGTGGGCTGGAGGAGCACACGCATACGGTGGCCTGCTATTCCGACCCGGATGCTGATTTGGAGACGGCCAGCGATTGGGAAAATACGCTGCCGGATATGCTCACTGGGGAGCGGGCGGCGGATCTGGTTGCCGTTGCACAGTCCCAGCTCGGCTATAAAGAAAGCAAGGATAACTTCATATTGGCAGAGGATGGCGAAACGGTGAAGGGCTACACCCGCTACGGCGAGTGGTATGGCAACCCTTATGGCGACTGGAGCGCGATGTTCGCTTCGTTCTGCCTGAACTATGCCGGCATCAGCCGGGGTAGCATCCCCTACAACTCAGGCTGTTATGCCTGGGCGGCGCGGCTTGATCATGACGGCTTGCTGTGTTGGCCGGGTGATGATACGCCCGTGCCGGGAGATCTGGTGTTCTTTGACCGGGATAGCGACGGCGCAGCAGATCACGTGGGCATTGTTTCGGAGATCTGCAAGCCGGGTGTGCAGCCATCCTTGACCGTGATAGAGGGTGATTGTGAGAACCGTGTGGATAGCCGTTCGTACCGCGTGGGGGACCCTGCCCTTTTCGCTTATGTCCGCATAACGGAAGAACCGGCCACTCAGGGCGCTGATGAAGAGGAGCAGGCGGGGTTCCCTTCCCTGCCGGAAACCGGCTATGCCGCGCGCGCCGCAGCCGTTGCGACTGAAAGCGCTCTCAAAGCGGCATTTACAAATGGCCAAACGGCAATTCAGTTAACGGCAGATTTTAGCGTTATCGGTTCGATCAGCCTTGCGAGCGGCACCTATACTTTGGATTTAAATGGCCACAAGCTGACGGCATCTGGCCAAAACAGCCTGTTTCGTATCACAGGCGGCAGCTTGACCATTATTGACTCCGCCGCGGGCAGCGGCGCAGATTCTTTTACCTATTCCGTGACCGAATCAGCTGTAAAAAACAACGCGACCGGCGCTACAACCGAAACAAAGAAGACGAATCGGGTTGCTCTGGCCGGGCAGATTATCGGCGGCAGTGGGCCGGTTGTGGAGATAAGCGGCGGCTCCTTCACGCTTGAAAGCGGCGCGCTTTGCAATGGAACGGGCCGGGCCGTCCATATGACCGGCGGTGAAACGCGACTGACGGGCGGCTATATCTTTGGCTTTACGAAAACGAGCACCGTTGATACCGCGGATGAGAACTTCGGCGGTGCGATTCGCGCAATAGGCGGCGTGCTAAGCCTCTCCGGCACTGTGCTGGCAAAGAATTCCGCTTTAAACGGCGGCGCAATCTATGCAAAGGATGCCGCAGTTACAATAACCGGCGGCGTTATCAGCGAAAATAAATCCACTCGTGTAACAACCAACTGGAACAATCACAGCGAAAATAGCACTTACCGCTGCGGCGGCGGTGGAATCTACTGCGACGGCGCCGCCACGCTCACGATGACCGGCGGCTATATCACCAACAACACGGCGGCGGACAGCGCCTATTTCGATGGCGGCGGCGGGGTGTTCATCAGCGGCACCACCAGCTTTGAGCTGACCGGCGGCTATATCACCGGCAATGAGGCGGCGGGCGGCGGCGGAGTGCGCTCCGATTGGAACAGGAAGACCACCTTCCTTATGACCGGCGGCTTCATCTCCGGCAACACCGCGAAAATCGCCGAGGGCGGCGGTGTGGCGATCACGCAAGGCGGCAAAAGCAGTGTTACCGGTGGTTATATCACCAACAACGTTACCAATACACAATCGCACTGGGGCGGCGGCGGCCTGTTTTGCTCCGATGGCGCTTACCTCACTGTTTATAATGTTCTGATTACAGAAAATGGAGCCGGGGGCTTCGGCGGCGGTGTGGCGGGCTGCTCCACCGGGCGTGTGTATATTTGCGTGAAGAAGGGCGGCGCAATCTACCAAAACTCCGCCGAGGGAACAAACCTTTCCGGCGGTGGATCGACAAAGAATGAGGATCATACTTATGCGGCGGATAGCCCCGTTTTTATGGCAAATGGCTATCAGGATTATTTCTGTGCCCTAAATAGCCTGGTGGAGGGCGGCATGCTGGGCGACGGCGCGGCCAACTGGTCGGGCAGCATGGATGGCGTGGCCATCAGCAACGTGCCTGTGGATGCAACTTTGGAAGCGGCTTATGTGATGGGCCTGACGGCGGCCCCCAATGCAGAGGCGATTGCCGGGGCGCAGGGGCTTGCCCGGGCCTTTATCAATGGGAACAGCTCCCACACCCATGGCGGCGGCATCCTCTGCAACGGTTATTTGCTGGTGGGTGATAAGAACCCCATCGCAGTGGGCTCCCGCCTGACCCTGAACGCAACCAAAAAGCTCACCCAGAATGGCGGCAGCATCTCTTTAGGGGGATATGCCTTTACCTTCCACGTAAAGGATGAGGCTGGCAAGATCGTTTCCATCGGCACCAGCGATCAGAATGGAAACATCAGCTTTGATCGCCTCCTCTCTTTTACGGAGGAACTGTGCAAGGATAAAATTGCAGAGGATGGCGGCACGGCCAGCTTTGTCTACTCCCTTGCGGAGGAGCCGCCAGGCCCGGACTATCCGGAGGTTTCAAGTGATTCAGCCCAGTATCGCATCACGGTGACCGTCAAGCGTGTGGATGAAACCCTCCCCTTCACTGATCAGGATGGGAATCCCGTTAAAAAAACCTATTACAAGATTGATAAGGTGGATGTGCAGAAGAGCTTCGATGGGGGCAAGATCTGGAGCCAGGTGGATTACAACTATCAGGCGTCCAGCGACGAGCAGCATGGCGGCACCCTGAAGCTCACCCCCGGCGGCGCCACCTTCACCAACAAAGTGGTGGAAACCACGGCCTTCACCGTGATGAAGCAGTGGGTCGGCGGAAGCAATTACCCACAGGTTACAGTGGATTTGCTTCAGGATGGCAAGGTGTATGACACAATCACCCTGAGCGGGGAGAACGGGTGGGCCTACACCTGGGAAAAGCTGCCCATGGGGCATGTGTATACCGTTCATGAGCATTCTGTGCCGGGCTATACCACAACCTACCAAAACGGCATTCCAGATGGCCAGCCTGCGGGCTGGCACAAGGTGGATCATATTGAAGAGGGCGGCGCCTATCTGCTGGTGTCTGCGGATGGCTACGCGCTTACCGGCAGCCCGGGCACAAACGGCGCATATGATTTTGGCGCAGGCAACTGGAAGAAGGTCAATATGCAGAATGGCTCCATTGCCCCAGGCGATGTTGACGAAGCGATGCAGTGGCGCGCTGAAGCTCTTTCTGGCAAGGGCGGCCTCTATTTGAGGAATCTGCCTTCCAATGGGAAGCACTATCTCTCCTATCAGGGCACGTCTACCGTTAAGGCAACCAGCAGCAACACCAGTTATGCCTCCAGAGTGGAGAGCTGTGCAAACGGCTTGCGGCTCTATCAGCAGGGCGGCGCCGATGTAAAGTATGTGGCCAAAAACCAAAGCAAAGTGAGCGCCAGCACCAGCAACAATAACGCCCTGTATGTTTATCAGCTATCTGGCAGCGGCGGCGAGAATACCATTACGATTGTCAACACCCAAACGGACGAGCCGGTTTACAACCTGAGGCTGACGAAGGTAGATGCAAATGATCCCCGCGTATCCCTGGCAGGCGCTGTATTCCAAATTTATCAGGATAATACCGCGCTGACCTTCCGGCAGGAGGATGGGCAATATCTGTTTGACGCGGATGGAGCAGTGACCGAGCTGACAACGGATGCAAACGGCCAGCTGAAGGTGATTGGCCTGCCTGAGGGGACTTACCTCCTTCGGGAGATCAAGGCGCCTGAGGGCTATGCTCTCGCTGAGGATAGAACAATAACCTTCCCAGGTGAAGCTGTGGATGGCGCAAACACGCTGGAAATCACCGTGAAGGATACCCGGCTTTCCTACTCCCTGCCCGCAGCTGGCGGCCCTGGGCAGGCTCCCTTTGCAATCGGAGGCCTGCTGCTAATGGCAGCGGCCCTGATATCTGGATGCGGATTAAGGCGCAGGCGGGAAAGGAGGGCAAAAAACTGACCTCTTTTTCGCGGCGAAATGGATTGCGCCGGCGGCATCCAATTTAAAGCGCATTCAATTCATTTAACACAGGAGGGAACAACAATCATGAAAACCATGAAAAGAGCACTTGCAGTTTTCCTGGCGTTGGTTATGGTACTGGCGCTGGGCACAACTGTTTTTGCGGCGACCATCACCATGAAAGGTGGAGCGGAGGGCTCCGAGTATGCAGCCTTCCGGCTGCTAAACGTCACCGATGGCGGTGAAGGCAAATTTGCTTACACCGTCAACGAGAAGTATCGTGACGTGCTGCAAGCAGCCACGGGCAAAACGACCGATGCGGAGATCATTGCCCATATTGGCGGCATGGCTTCTGACTCTGAGGCGATACAGAGCTTTGCGGACGCCGTTTATGCCCAAATTACGCAGGCCGGGCTGGCTGCCGATGCGACAACCAAAAACGACAAGTTTGAGGGCGTCCATCAGGGCTACTACCTGATCGCCGAAACGAAGGCTGGCAGTGATGGGGATACCTATTCTCTGGTTATGCTGAATACTGCCGGGCAGGATGAGATTACGATTGACACCAAAGAGAATACGCCCTCGCTGGATAAAAAGGTTCAAGAGAAGAACGACTCCACTGGCGACACCTCCGGTTGGCAAGACGGCGCGGACTATGATATTGGCGACCATGTGCCCTTCCAGCTGACTGGCACCGTTTCCAATAAGTATGATTCTTACAAAACCTATTACTATGCCTTCCACGATAAAATGTCCGCTGGTTTGACCTTTGATGAGGGCAGCGTTGTGGTCAAGGTGGACGGCACGGTCATTGACGCTTCCAACTACACGGTGGTGTATCCTGCTACGGACGGCTGCACCTTTGACGTGATTTTTACGGATTTAAAGCAGATCACTGGAGCTACAGTTACCAAGGACTCCAAAATCACCGTGGAATTCACGGCAACCCTGAATGACAAGGCCGTGATTGGTGCCCCTGGCAACCCCAATGAAGCCAAGCTGGAGTACAGCAATAACCCCTATGACAATGGCGAGGGCAAGCCTGAAACTGGCGAAACTCCCTGGGATAAGGTTGTCGTTTTTACCTATGAGCTGATTGCCGACAAGGTGGATGGCGAGGGTAAACCTTTGGAAGGCGCAGGCTTTACCCTGTATAAATATGATGCAGTGGCAAAGGACTATGTCGCCGTCGGTGATCAAATCACCGGCCAAACGACCTTCACCTTTACCGGCCTGGATGCGGGCCAATACAAGCTGGTTGAAACCACCGTTCCGGATGGTTACAATAAGGCCGATGATATCTATTTCACCATTGAAGCAACTTATGATACTGATTCTACTGACCCCAAGCTGACCGTCCTGGTGGTCAAGGATCAGGATGGCAACATCATTTCCGAAGGTGAAAGCGCTGTGTTCAATACGAGCATTACGGATGGCTCTGTGAACACCAAGGTTAAGAACCTTGCCGGCCATGAGCTGCCCTCCACCGGCAGCATCGGCACCACTATTTTCTACATTGTCGGCGGTGTGCTGATGGCTGGCGCGGTGATTCTGCTGGTGACCAGAAAGAAGCTGTCCGCCAGGAAGGATTCCTAATCCCGAATCCATGATATCGATCCATCTACTCCGCAAGGGGGAGGGGCCGTTGCCCCTCTACCCTGCAGGGGATGTTTATGAGAGGTCAACCGCAGGGAGAGGCTTATGAAGAAACATCTGTTTACAATATTGCTGGTGCTTGTGTTTTTCGTAGGCCTCTCCGTGCTGCTGTATCCCGCCGTTAGCGACTACTGGAATTCCAAGGTGCAATCCCATGCAATTGCGGATTTGGAAAAGACGATATCCAATATGGAGCAGGAGGATATTTCCTCCCTGTTTGCACAGGCGGATGCCTACAACGCGACCTTGCGGAAGGTTTCCTGCCCGTTGATTAACTTCGGTGAAATTCCAGGCTATTCGGATATTCTGAATGTCAGCGGGACTGGCGTGATCGGTTATATCAGCATTGAAAAAATCAAGGTGGAGCTGCCGATCTACCATACAACCGACCCTGCCGTCCTGCGGATTGCAGCAGGCCATCTGGAGGGGAGCAGCTTCCCTGTTGGAGGGCCCGGCACTCATGCTGTTTTGTCCGCGCACCGCGGCCTGCCCAGCGCCAAGCTGTTTACCAACCTGGATAAGCTAGAGATCGGCGATTCCTTCACGATCACGGTGCTTGACCGTGTGCTGACCTATGAGGTTGATCAAATTCTCATTGTGGAGCCGGATGAGGTTGGCCCTTTGGCTGTCACCGAAGGGGAAGATTACTGCACGCTCGTCACCTGCACTCCCTATGGAATCAACTCCCACCGGCTTTTGGTGCGGGGGACACGGGTAGAAACGGCCGCCCCAAAGCCGCCTATCTTTGTAACGAACGACGCTTACCGCATTGATCCCCTCATTGTTACCCCGGCTGTGCTGGCTCCCATGCTGCTCACGCTGCTGGTGGCTTTGCTGGTGAAGTATCGAAAGAAGAAATGAGATCAAATGAAGGAGAATGGCTATGCTGCGAAAAACCTGCAACTCCATATTGACGCTGCTGTTCGCATTGCTGCTGGCGCTCCCGGTGAGCGGAATCGCTCTTGCCGCCGACACATCAGTTGATTTGAATCATAAAACCGGCTCGATCACGCTCATGCTGCATGAGGGCGGCGGAAGCAGTGCGCCCATCTCAGGCGGAGCCTTTGCACTCTATCGGGTGGCGGATGCGGTTGGGCGAAATGGCGGGTTTCTCTGCAACTATACGCCGGAGTTCACGGGCTGCCCGGTCAGCCTGGACGCTTTGGAGGAAGAAGAGGCGGCAAAGCAGCTGGCCGTTTATGCGGCGAAGCATGCAAAAGAGTATGCAAAGGCAGGGGCGGATGGCAGCCGGGTGGCCTTTACGGGCCTACCGTTAGGCTGCTATCTGGTGGTGCAGGTGGGCCAGATGCCGAGCGATGATTCGATTGCTCCTTTTTTGGTTTCTATTCCGATGAGGAACACGGCTGGGACCGGCTGGGTTTACGATGTGGATGCAAGCCCCAAGGTTGGGCCAAAACCGGAGCAGACAAGTGAAAGCGTTAGCCAAACGGTGAAACCGGATGTTTCTGAGAAACTCACTTCGGGCGGCTCCGTTTCGCCGGGCCCGGAGGAACCGTCCCTGATTCAAACGGGGCAATTGAACTGGCCGATCCCGGTTTTGGCGGTGGCGGGCATGCTGCTGTTTGCGCTTGGCTGGGCCTTGTGTTTTCATAAGAGGAGCCGCCATGAACCGAAATAAAGCAGGCATTGTTTGCATGGCGGCGGGGGCGGTGCTCATCGTATCAACTCTGCTTCTCTTTTTATATAACTGGCAGGAAGATAACCGCGCCGGGCGAACCGCCGTGGCAATTTTGCCGGAGATACAGGCTGCTGTTTCTGAAAACAGCAAAACCCCGCCGGAGCATACCAGGCCCTTTGGGGAGGGAGCGCATGAAATGACGGTGGTTGAGATTGACGGATATGGTTATATCGGCCGCCTTTCTATCCCTGTGCTGGAGCTGGAATTGCCGGTGATGGCTGAGTGGAGCTATCCCCGCTTGAAAATCGCTCCCTGCCGTCAATTTGGCTCCACCAAAGAGGATAGTTTAGTGATTGCCGGCCATAATTACCGCAAGCATTTTGGCAAGCTGGCTCATTTAGCCGCTGGCGATCTGGTGTTGTTCACAGATATGGATGGTGAGGTAAGCTATTATCTGGTGGGCAGCGTGAGTGTGATTCCGCCGAAATCTACCGAAGAGGTGAAAAACAGCGAGTGGGATTTGGTGCTGTATACCTGCACCTATAGCGGGCAAAGACGCGTTATGGTCGGCTGCAGCCGAACCACGGAAGAAGCCCTCAAAGCGTTGGTTTCCAGCTCCTGGAAAGAAGCCGAAGGGAAACGGTGAAGGCGAATATCATCGGATGCTTCCCTCCATTTGTTATATGCAGAAAGAACCACACGGGGGTGGATCAACCATTTGAAGATGCATAAATCGGAAAGACAGCTGCAAAAACGATCTTCTGAAAGGTCATTTCTGCAGCTGCTTTTTTCACAATCGGGCGCCAAACTGTATTTATCAGCTTGGGCTCTTTGAGCGAGTGCCGGGATCGGCGGCTTCTTAACGCCGATTGTTTTTATCCATTCTTCTGAATTTTGGGGCTTCTCCGCTCTGCGACGGACATTTTTTCTGTAAAAGAGAACCGTTTTTTCCGCTTTGTCGGGAAGATTGATTGACGCGGAATCGCGCCGCATGGTAAACTGGTTTTATCAAATGGAAGCCGGTTTTTTTCCTGCCCGGCGGCCTGAATCGGAGGGATGGATGTTGGATTTCAAAAGCAGCCCGTTTTTGTATGTCCTCGGTTTTTGTGTGGTAGGGTTTATCATTGTGCAGTCTGTCTTTTTTCTGGTGCGTGCGTGGCGGCGCGGCAAACAGCTCGGGATGACGGCGGCTACTCTGAAAAACACCGTAGTATCCAGCGCGCTGTTTACCATCGCGCCCGCCCTGGCAGTTGTTGCCACGGTGTTGACGCTTTCAAAAGCACTTGGCCTTGCGCTGCCCTGGATCCGCCTGACCGTGATCGGCGCAATCCAATATGAGGTGCCTGCGGCAGAGGCGGCAATCAACGCCTTTGGGATCTCAACCGGGCTTTCTCAGCCTGTTACAGACCCTGAGATTTTTGCCGCAGTTGCCTGGGTGATGACGATCGGCAGTATTCTTCCGCTTGTTATTGTCCCTTTTGCCTTGAAAAAAATCCAAAAAAGCATTGGGAAGGTTTCCACCAAGGATCCAAAGTGGGCGGATACGATGGCTGCCGCCGCTTTTATTGGCCTGATCGCCGCCTTTATCGGGCGCGCCGTGCTGGGCAAAGGCCAGCAGGCCGTGGTCGGAGACGGCGCCGGAATCCTGAGCGTTGCAACGCTTTTATTTGCCATTCTTTTTATGCTGGTTTTGCAGAAGCTCTGCACAAAGTTCACCCTGAAGTGGCTGGAACCATTCGCCATGCCGGTGAGCATGTTCGCAGCGATGGGTATGGCGATGCTGCTGGCAAACGTGCTGCCGCCGGAGATTGCCTTTCTGGAATGGAGAGGTTAGATTTCATCTCGAATTAAAATTCGAGATGAAATCTAAAAAACCGCCTGTCGGGCAACGCCCTCCTGCCGCTTACGGCGGCACCGGCAGTTTTTCGCGATCGGATTTTACAGGCAATTAGGCCGGGCTCGAATAAACTTCGAGTTTCGTCTAACCAGAGTTTTAGAAGCATAGGAAGGATGGTGCTCCTTATGAAAAATCGCAGCTACGAAGATTCTGTCCATTTTTACGGGCGGATCTGGACGGTTACAGCCCTCTTCGTTATGTTCTGCATCCCTATATCGATCTGTATCTATTTTAATGTGTGGCCGAAGGCAACCAAAGTGCTCGAGGGGCTGCTGCCCGTTGCCATGCTGTTTTACCCCTCCGCGATCATCGAGGTGCTCACCTATGGGCCGATGCTCGGCTCAGGCGGCACCTACCTGAGCTTTGTAACGGGGAATATCAGCAATTTGAAGCTTCCCTGTGCGCTCAACGCTATGGAAAACGCGAAGGTACGTGCTACCAGCGAGGAGGGGGATGTGATCTCCACGATCTCAATCGCCACCTCATCCATTGTCACTACCCTGATTATCGCATTGGGTGTTGTGGCGTTCAGCCCAATCCTGCCCTATATTACCGATCCGAACTCCGCGTTTGCGCCTGCTTTTCAGCAGGTGGTTCCGGCGCTCTTCGGCGCGCTGGGCGCAACCTATTTTGCAAAGCACTGGAAGATTTCGATCCTGCCGATTGCGGCGGTGCTGATTGTGCTGCTTTTTGCGGGCAACACGGCAATCGGCGTGCTGATCCCGGTCGGCGTCGTCGTGTCGCTGCTCGGCGCGCATCTTATGTATAAAAAGAAATGGTTAGATTAACAGAATGAAATCCAAGCGGATGGAAATTTAAACAATTCGCATGCTGTGGTGAGATGCATTATCGGTTACGAGGATTCGAGCAGGCAGCCCAGAGCGGATTAGCGGTTTGAAAGAGCAATCTTTCAAACTGCATTTCGTGGCTTTTGAGCACAAACAACGCTCGAAATTTTGGCTGCGCCAAAACCGTACGATTCCGTGGACGGGAGTAAGAAAGGAATGGTCATTCAGGATGAAACAGACACCCCAAAAGGTTATGCTCGCCATGAGCGGCGGCGTGGACAGCTCCGCGAGCGCCATTCTGCTTTTAGGGGAAGGCTGCGAGCTGCTCGGTGCCACCTTGCAGCTCTTCCCCAAGGATGCAGGCGAGCGGGAGGGGGCCTGCGGCGCGCCTTCTGATATTGAGGATGCACGCCGCGTTGCAGAACGCCTCGGCTTCCCTCATGAGGTGTTTCCTTTGTTAGGCCGCTTCCGTGAACAGGTAATCAACCGGTTTGTCAGCGAATACCGGGCGGGAAACACGCCGAACCCATGCATCGACTGCAACCGCGCCATCAAATTCGGCGCGCTTTTGGAGGAGGCGATGGCACGCGGCTTTGATGCCATGGCGACCGGGCATTACGCCCGTGTGGAACAGGATGCACAAACCGGCCGGTGGCTGCTTAAAAAAGCGCTGGACGAAAAAAAAGATCAAACCTATGTCCTTTACCAGCTGACGCAGCAGCAGCTTGCGCATGTGCTTTTCCCGCTGGGGAATCTGCGCAAGGAGGAAGTGCGTGCGATTGCAGCACAGCATGGCCTTATCAACGCTCAAAAACCGGATAGTCAGGATATCTGTTTCGTCCCGGATGGAGATTACGCCGCGTTTATCCGGCGCGACACAGGGCTTGATTTCCCACAGGGGCGGTTTATCGATGCGGATGGGAATACGCTCGGCACGCACCAGGGGATGATCCACTATACAGTGGGCCAGCGCAAGGGCTTGGGCGTTGCATTTGGCAAGCCGATGTATGTCCTTGCGAAAAATGCGCAGGAGAACACGGTGACGCTCGGCCCGGATGAAGCGCTGTTCCGCCGGGAAATGCTGGTGGAGCGTGTTAATTTCATCTCCATCGGCGCGCTTTCCGCCCCACTGCGTGTGCGGGCCAAAACGCGATACCGCCATGCCGCTCAGCCGGCAACGCTTTACCCGGCGGAAGAGAGCTGCGTCAAGGTGATATTCGACGAGCCTCAGCGCGCGATCACGCCCGGGCAGGCGGCCGTTTTTTACGAGAATGACATTGTGGTCGGCGGCGGGACGATCACAGCCGAACCTGGATATTCTAGGGGATAAGCGCCCAGCTAGAAAGCGGCGTTCTCTGTCAGGTAGAATTGTGTGAAAGCGGCGCACAACCCATTGTCAGATTTTGTGCGGAGCCATATTTCTAACGGAACGCCGTTCCCCAATTAGAATAACGGAAAGATCCCCTTCTGCGTGAGATCGCAGAAGGGGATCAATTGATATAAAGATAGAGCAAGACCGTGTATCCTGTTCACAATATTAAAAGCAATCCTGCTTTTTTCAATCGATCAAGAACGCTGTATCCAAAAGGCGGGATGGGAAAAAGCTGAAATAGAATATGCAGATATGCGGTATGGTAGTTCCTCCATGAGACAGTGTGTTTATTCTGGATGAAAATTCATTCCGTCCTTTGCTGCGGCCAGCAGCTCCAACCCGGCCTGGCTCAGGCGCAGGTAATCCTCTGGAGCCTTTAACACCTCGTCGATCAAAAAGGCGAGCGACCATCGGCTTTCATAGGGCTTTGAAGCATCGTCGCGGTAGGGGTTTGAGGCGAGCAGGCGCAAAATCTCCTCTGTCAGTGCCGGATCATTCAAGCGGAACAGCCGCTTCATTAGAAAGATCAGGCTATATTGATAGGTGTTGAGCTGGCCGAAGACGGCCCGGCGCAGGATCGGGTTTGCCTTTATAACATCCGTCATCAAGGCCTTGCATTTTTTATGCAGGAGAAAGCGGGTGATGCATCTGGAGCAGGCGGCAGAGGCGGCCTGGCTATTTCCGCCCCACTGCTCTTCTGCCAAAGCGAGTTCTGTGCAGAACGCTTCCGCTTTTATTTTTTGAAAGAGTGTCAGCGCTTCCACATGAGCGGAAAGCTCCTTTTCACGCGCCAGCATTTCCTCTGCTGTTTCGGGCAATGCGCAGGCGGATGGGGGCGCGCAGTCAATCATCTTCGGAAACGTCCTCTCCATAAGCGCAGACCAGGTCTTTATAGTGCCGGCCCTTCTCTTCAAAATTCTTATAGATATTATAGCTGGATGCGGCGGGGGAAAACAGGCAGGTCATGCCCGGCTGGGTGTAGGTATATGCTGCCTTTACCGCCTGCTGCATATCCTCCGCACGGAAGAGGTTTTTCCCCGTTCCCCAAGTGCGCAGCGTATCCAAAATCTGATGCCCGGTTTCCGGCAGACCGATCAGGTTGCGCACGCTGGATGAGGCGAGCGCTTCTTCAAAAGCGGTATAATCCAGGCCGCGGTCCATGCCGCCGAAGATCAGCGTATCTACGTTTTCAAGTGCCTCGATCGCGCAGATGACGGCGTGCGGGATTGTAGCGATCGCATCATTGTAAAAGGAAATCCCTTTATATTCGCCCACATACTCCATGCGGTGCTCAATGCCCTTGAAATTCTCGATCCCCTGTAGGATCGCTTCCCGGCCGGCGCCAAGGCACTGCGCCGCCGCGGCCGCAAAGCGGATATCCTGGCGGCTGTGCTCGCCCTTCAGGTGCGGGTTGCAGTAGAGGAGCTTGCGCAGAAAGGGCGTATCCCCCTTCTCGCCAATTCGGAGCACGCGGGCGGGGAGCGCGGCCAGATCGATGAATTCGCCCAGATCCTGCTGATCGTTGCAGAGGAAGAAATCCCCGGCTTTTTGATGGCGGACGATATTCAGCTTGGCATTCGCATAGCCCGCGAAGCCGCGGTAGTGATCCAGATGCTCCGGATAGAGGTTGGTCAGCACGGCCACATGCGGCGAGCAGGAGGTGAATTCCAGCTGGTGGGAGGACATCTCCACCACGGCCGTCATGGTTTCCGCAGCCTCAATATCCTCAAAAACCGGCACGCCGATGTTGCCGATCAGGCAGCTTTCCATTCCGGCGGCCTGTAGGATCGAATAGATCAGGGTGGAGGTGGTCGTTTTGCCCTTCGTGCCGGTGATGCCAACCACACGGCAGCGCGCAAATCGGAGGAACAGATCCAGCTGACAGGTCATCTCAACCGAGGAGGAGAGTTCAAGCTCCCGCACTGTAATCCCCGGGCTTTTCATCACGAGATCATAGTGGTTGACTGATTCCAGATAATGCGGGCCACAGTGCACGGTGACGTGCGCATCCTCAAGCGTGACAGGGTTTTGATCCGCAATGGCAAGATCCTTTTCCGGAAAATGGCGGCGAATATATTGATAAGTGGAGCGCCCCTCCCGGCCGAAGCCGAGCAGGAGGATCCGTTTTGGCGCGAGATAATCAAGCAATGCCTGCGGCATAATCGTGCATCTCCTTTATATAAGGCTGAAAAACAGCCGGAATTTCATGCTGTGGGTTCCATGCGCTGAGCAGGCGATCGTCGGAAACGAGGGCCGCCCAATCGGCGCGCTGCGTGAAGGATTGCAGCAGGGCCGGCAGTACTTCCCCACGCGCCCGATATTGCCGGGCGGTGAGGGCGAGCGCAAAGCAAAGCTCCTCCTGCGTGCCAACACATTCAAAGGGCTTCAGGGGAGAAAAGCCCACCAGCCCATCGAAAATTTCTTGCAGCCCGTCTTTCTCCAGCAGGTTTTCACCAAAAATTGCCGAGAGCCGTTCCGACGGCAGGAAAGGGGATAGAATGCCGTATACAAACAGGCATTTCGCGCAGTTGCGGCACCACACGTTGCGCTTGCTGCCCACATTACAGCTGCGGAAAACCGCGTGATACTGCGGCAGGGTGGCGAAATATTTTGCAATTTGCAGCTCGTTAAAAGGCCGTAAAAGGCTGAAATAATGGATATCCGGCATCAAATTTTTATGCGCATATTGCTGAAAATCGTGCTCAAACGCGAAGGATTTGGAATACTGATGGTTGACGGAGGTGCCGCTGAGGTTGCCCTCGTTGGCGCTCGATTCATTGGAGAGCACAATATGCTCCGCCCCGATCAGATAAGCGGTATAAAAGCTGAGGAACGCCACAATCGCTGAAAAAGGTGTATGCCCATTGAAAAAGCCCTCGCGGTTGCGCTCCAGGAGCGCTGGGTCAATCGTGCGAAAAACGTGGATCATATCGCCTTCCGTGTAACCGGCGGCCAGCGCGCACTGGTTGCGCGCTTCCTGAAAATTGACCATAAACAACCGGTTCTGCGGGTGAAACGCCCGCATCAGCTCCAGCGTCACACAGGAATCCTTGCCGCCGCCGACAGGGATGAGGTTGAGATGCGTGTTGCAAAACGGCTCGTGGGGAAGGGGCTCTGCCGCAGGGGCTTCCAGCGTGAGGAAGGTATCGTAATCCGCCTCGATCCCGTTGCGGTAAAAAAACTCGCCGAGGCCGTTGAAATAGAGCTTTTTCCAAAAGGCACAATCCGCCTCATCCAAGCCGCCGCACTCCACAACCACGCGCGGTGGACAGGCACATTTCCAGTAGCTGATGAGCTCCACCATGCCGAGGCTGAAGAGCATCCGCTGCGCAGCTTGCGAATCCGGTGCGTTTTTGATTTGGAGCGCTGCCGTATCAATCCGTAGCGTGGGGCGGAAGCGGCAGAGGTTTTCAATTTCAAAATCATAGCGGACGCAAAGCGCCTTCCCCTCCTGCGAGAGGGAAAAACCATGGTAGTAAAAGACCGGATAAGCCCGGCGGAAGGCGCTGTATTTTTCCTGGTTTTCCATGCGGACAACCCTTTCTTTCCGTCCATTCATCCGTGACGGGTTTCCATTCGATTTCTATAAAATTGTAACAGGTTCCAAACAGAGCGTCAAGGCGAAAGAAGAGAGTTTTTGGGGAAAAGTAAAAAATGGGGCGGGTATTTTACCCGCCCCATTGTGGAAGCCTACAAAGATTTTGGTGAAAAAAGAGAAAGAGCAAAAATTTTTTTGTTAAAACAGGCCGGAGATATTTCCATCCGCATCCACGTCGATCTGATTGGCGGCCGGCGTTTTGGGCAGGCCGGGCATCGTCATGATATCGCCTGTCAGCGCAACGATAAAGCCCGCGCCCGCGGAGAGGGAAAGTTGTTTTACCGTAATCGTAAAGCCGGAGGGCCTGCCGAGCAGCGCGGGATTGTCGGAAAGCGAATACTGCGTTTTCGCCATGCAAATGGGGAGATTCCCTTGCCCGAGCGCCTCAATCTCCCGGAGCTGCTTTTCCGCTTGCGCGGTTAAATTGACGCCGTCCGCCCCGTAGATTTCCCGTGCGATCGTTTCGATTTTTTCCCGGATCGGGCGGTCAGTTTCATAGAGGCAATGGAAGGCGGAAGGCTGCTCACAGGCATCCAGCACTTTCTGTGCGAGCGCAACGCCGCCTTCGCCGCCCTTTGCGAACACCTCGCTGAGCGCATATTCCACCCCGAGCGATGCACAATATTCTGCAAGAAGGCCGATTTCAGCATCCGTATCCGTATGGAACCGGTTGATCGCCACGACGACGGGGATGCCGAATTTTCGCATGTTTTCCACATGCGCGCCGAGGTTTGAGAGGCCGGTGCGCAGCGCGTCCAGGTTTTCCACAGAGGTTTCCGCTTTGGGCACGCCGCCGTTATATTTCAGCGCGCGCAGCGTGGCGACCACCACCACAGCGCTGGGCCGCAAGTTGGCATAGCGGCATTTGATATCAAAAAACTTTTCCGCTCCGAGGTCGGAGCCAAAGCCCGCCTCCGTGATGCAGTAATCGCCGAGCTTGAGGGCGAGGCGCGTTGCCGTGACGGAATTGCAGCCGTGGGCGATGTTGGCGAACGGCCCGCCGTGCATCAGAACGGGCGTGTTTTCGAGCGTCTGCACGAGATTCGGCTTGATGGCGTCCCGCAGCAGGGCGGCCATGGAGCCGGTTACGCCCAAGTCATCCGCATAAACCGGAGAATTGTCATATTTGTAGGCGACCAGGATGCGGCCGAGCCGTTTTTTGAGATCCATCAAATCATCCGCAAGGCAAAGGATCGCCATAACCTCGCTCGCCACAGTGATCTGGAAGCTGTCCTCCCGCGGCACACCGTTTACCTTGCCGCCCAGGCCCACGATGCAGTGCCGCAGCGCACGGTCGTTCATATCCATACAGCGTTTAAAAACGATGCGGCGCGGGTCGATGCCAAGCGAATTGCCCTGCTGAAGATGATTGTCGATGCAGGCGCACAGCAGATTGTTCGCCGCGGTGATGGCATGCATATCGCCGGTGAAATGGAGGTTGATATCCTCCATGGGCACGGCCTGCGCGTATCCGCCGCCGGCCGCTCCGCCCTTAATGCCGAAAACAGGGCCGAGGGAGGGCTCACGTAGGGCGATGACCGTATTTTTATGAAGCTTGGCCATCGCTTCCCCCAAGCCGACCGTCGTTGTTGTTTTGCCTTCTCCGGCGGGTGTGGGGTTGATGGCGGTGACAAGGATCAGCTTGCCGTCCGCCTTCCCGGCGAGGCGCTTCCTGATCGCAGGGGAGAGCTTCGCTTTATAGCGGCCATAGGGCTCGAGCTCTTCCTCGCCGATTCCGAGCCGCTGCGCAATCTGCGTGATTGGCAGAAGCGAGGCGTTTTGTGCGATTTCAATGTCAGTGAGCATGGTAAAATTCCTCCTTAAGATGTGGAGTCCGGTTCAAATTGAAAAAAGTATAACATATTTTTCCCCTTCCAACAAGAAAAAGCGGTTGTATAAACCTTGCAAAGCACGGTCAGAATAAAGGCGGAGGTGCGATGATGATCAAGAACGATTATAAATACACAAAAAAGAAAACAAAAATCGGCGGAAAAGGCTTCTATATTGCGCTGGGGTGCTGCTTGCTCGCCGTGGGCTTAGGCGTTTGGGGCGCGGTGCAGGGCCGTGCGCCGGTGACACAGGGCCTTTCCGGTGCGAATTCACAAATAGAAGCCCGTACGACAAAAGCACCTGTGCAGACGAAGGAGGCACCCGCAAACGTGCCTGCAACCGGCGTTGCCGACGAGCGGGGAACCGAGCAGGAGCAGACAGCGGCCCCGACAGAACGGGAGACCCAAGCGGACTATTTTATGCTGCCCTTGGGAACAAAGATCAACAAAGATTTCAGCAATGGCGAGATGGTGGAATCCAAAACCATGGGCGATTGGCGTGTGCACAGCGGGATTGACTTTGCAGCGAAAAAAGGCGATGATGTCAAAGCGGTCGGCGCAGGCACGGTGCTCTCCGTGGAGAACGACAGCATGTGGGGCTGGATCGTAACCATCGACCATGGCAACGGCATGAAGGCCTCCTACTGCGGCCTGCAAAAGGAACCGGCTGTGAAAAAGGGCGGCAGTGTCAAAATGGGCGACGTGATCGGCAAGGTTGGGGAAATCCCGGTGGAAATGAAGGACGAACCCCACCTGCATTTTGAGGTGCGCGTCAACGGCACGGTCACCGACCCGCTGGCAGCGATGGGCAAAGCGGGCTGAACAGTTGCAAAAAGAATGGAATCATTGAAAAAACGGTAGGGGCGTTTCCGACGCATCGGAGAAGCCCCGCCGTTTTTTCTGCAATATTCACAAAGAAACCCTACGTGATAGGCACAAAAGAAGGGGAAAACAGCAATATTGCGTAGAGCATATGAATTTTTGAAGCTCCTTTATTGCAAACTTTAAAGTGGTATAGTATAATTACAATAAATATCTGAAGTGGGTGCAGCGCGGGCGGGGAGCGTGTGACAGAACGGTCATGCTGCTTTTTTTGTTTCGGCAGGTTTGCATATTCCACACAGGTAAAAAATGAAACAGGGAGGAAATAGTTTATGAAGAAGCGTTTATTGGCAGCCTTGATGGTTTGCGTTCTGGCCGCTCTTCCTCTGGCAGGCTGCCAGAACGGGGGCGACAAGGGAAGCACGGGGGATAAAATCGTCATCGGCGGCCTTGCGCCAAAGTCGGGCAGCGTTTCTGTTTACGGCATTGCCACCGATAACGGCGTGAAGCTTGCCTTTGAGGAGATCAATCAAAAGGGCGGCGTGCTCGGCAAGCAGATCGAATATATCTGCGAGGATGAAAAAGGCGATGCAACGGAGGCGACCAACGCCTACCGCAAGCTTGTCAACCAAAATAAAGTTGTCGCGATCATCGGCGACGTGACCAGTAAGCCCGCTGCTGCCGTTGCGAAGGCCTCCGTGCAGGACAATATCCCGATTCTGACGGCCACCGCTACCGCGCTGAATGTGACGGAAGCGGGCAAGAATGTTTTCCGTGTTTGCTTTACAGACCCGGAGCAGGGCGAGATCATGGCAAACTATGCGAAGAATCTCGGCAAAAAGACAGCAGCGGTAATTTACGATACCTCTGATGATTATTCCAAGGGGCTGAGGGATTCCTTCAAGGCAACCGCTGAGAAGCTCGGCATTGCCGTTGCCGCCGACGAAGGCTTTGCAAAGGGCGCGGTCGATTTCCGCCCGCAGCTTACCAACATTAAAGCGAAAAATCCGGATGTTCTCTTTGTGCCTACTTATTATGAGCAGGCGGCATTGATCGCCGTGCAGGCCAAAGAGCTCGGCCTGACGACGCAGATCGTCGGTGCAGACGGTTGGGACGGCGTTGTTGGCAAGGTTGATAAATCCAACATGGATGCGGTCAACGGCGCTTACTATTGCAGCCAGTATACGGCGGAGAGTAAAGACCAGCGCGTTCAGGATTTCATCAAGAACTATAAGGCAAAATATAATATGGACCCCAACCAGTTTGCAGTGCTCGGCTATGATGCGGCTTATATGATGGCCGAGGCGATTAAAAACGCCGGTTCCACAGAGAAGCAGGCGATCATCGATGCCCTTGCAAAGCTGGAATACAATGGTTTGACCGGCCAGATGCACTTTGATGAGAACCGTAACGTGGTCAAAGAGGCGATCATCATCAAGATTGATAACGGCGCCTATAAGTTCGAAGAGACCTTTGGCAAGTAAGCAGATTGCTTTTTGCTAAACTGCCATCCTGCGGGCCGGGCCGTCGGACCCGGCCCGCAGAGCAATTTCCCCGCTGAGCAAAGGGAATGCAATTCCCTTGAAAATGCAATTCCCTTGGAAAGGAAAATTCCTTTGGAATGCAGCACGTTCTGAGGACAGGCATTTCTTTTGCTCAGCGGGCAAAGGCGGGAACGGCAGGAGAAGTTGGAAAGGCAAGTTCGTGAAATGATACGGCGCGCCCCTCTCGCACGGGTGCGTCTGAAGTAGGAAGGTGCGTTTATGGATTTTTTCATCCAAATGATTAACGGCCTTGGCCTTGGCAGCATTTACGCGCTGGTGGCCTTGGGCTACAGCATGGTATACGGCATTATCCAGCTCATTAACTTCGCACATGGCGATATCATCATGGTCGGTGGCTACGTTGTATTCGTCGTGATGGTGCAACTCGGTCTGCCGCTTTGGGCGGCGGTGATCCTGTCGATTGCATTTTGTACCCTGTTGGGCGTTGTCATCGAGCGGCTCGCGTACCATCGCCTGCTGGTCAAGGATGCGCCGCGCCTGTCTTTGCTCATTACGGCGATCGGCGTGAGTATTTTCCTGCAAAATCTATTTCAGCTTGGTTTTACCTCCAGCGCCCAATCGATGCCGGTGATGTTCCCCAACAAGGTGATTACCCTTGGCAGCCTGCAACTGAGCTTCAGCACCGTGCTGAATATCCTCACCTCAATCGCCATGATGATCCTGCTGGAGCTCATCGTTAACAAATCCAAAATGGGCAAAGCGATGCGCGCCACCAGCGAGGATGCCGGCGCGGCGAAGCTCATGGGCATCAACACCAATTCCACGATCGCATTTACCTTTGCCATTGGCTCAGCGCTCGCAGCGGTTGGCGCCGTTTTATACAGCAATACCTTCCATCAGATTACCCCCTATATGGGCGGCATGCTCGGCCTGAAAGCTTTTGTCGCGGCCGTCCTTGGCGGCATCGGCAATATCCCCGGTGCGATGCTGGGCGGCTATATCCTCGGTGTTGCGGAGAGCCTGACGATTGCGGCAGGCGGTTCTCAGGTTTCGGATGCTGTCGTGTTCGGCATCCTGATTCTCGTCCTGCTGGTCAAACCTGCCGGTCTTCTTGGGAAGAACGTGCAGGAAAAGGTTTAAGGGGGGCGCGCAATATGTCAAAACAACGAAAGCTTTCCTATCTCTTCAGCATCCTTTGGGTGGCAGTCCTGTTTGCCGCGATCATGGGAGCTGTAGCGACGGGGGTCATCAACTCTTACTACTCTGGCATTCTGGTGCTCATTGGCATCAATATCATTTTGGCGGTCAGCCTGAATCTGGTAACCGGGTTTTTGGGGCAGCTGGTGCTCGGCCATGCGGGCTTTATGAGCGTAGGCGCTTATTCTGCGGCTTTGTTTACCATGCATTCCGGCTTGCCGATTTCGATCGCTTTTCCGCTTGGCCTGATTTTTGGCGGCTTGGTGGCTGCGATTTTCGGCGTGATTATCGGCGTACCTGCACTTCGCCTGCGCGGCGACTACCTGGCGATTATCACGCTGGGCTTTGGTGAAATTATCCGCGTGCTGATTTTAGCGGTGGATTTTACAGGCGGCGCGGCCGGTTTGACCGGAATCCCCTATATTGAGGGGAAATATACGCTGATTATCTATACCTTTTTTATCGCTTTCCTCACAGTGGTTGCGATTTTGGCATTTATCCGCTCCCGCCACGGGCGCGCGGTGATTGCCATCCGCGAGGATGAGATTGCGGCGGAGGCCTCCGGCATCAACACCACCTATTATAAACTGCTGGCCTTTGTGGTGGCGGCGTTTTTCGCTGGGGTCGCGGGCGGCATCTATGCGCATTATATCGGCGTGCTCGATCCCAGCAAATTTGATTTTAACTATTCCGTTGAAATCCTGATTATGGTCGTGCTCGGCGGCATGGGTTCTATTACAGGCTCTGTCTGCTCCGCAACCGTGCTCACGCTCTTGCCGGAAATGCTCCGCTCCTTTGCGGATAAACGCATGCTGATCTACTCCCTTGTGCTGATTATCGTCGTGCTCTTTAAGCCCACGGGCCTGCTCGGAACGCATGAGTTTTCCGTGCGCAAAATTGTGGGCAAGCTATTTAAAGAAAAAAAGAAGGATACCGGCACGCCCCCGGCGGGCGGCGCGCCTGGAAAGGAGGCCTGAAGCCATGGAGGAGAACAAAGCGGTATTGGAAACCCGCAACCTCGGCATCACCTTTGGCGGCCTGAAGGCCCTGGAGGGCGTCCACTTCCGGCTGCATGAAAAAGAGATTATCGGCCTCATTGGGCCGAACGGCGCGGGTAAAACCACGGTTTTTAACCTTTTGACAGATGTTTATTACCCGACAAACGGTGAAATTGAGCTGGAGGGCAACAGCATTGTTGGCAAAAAAACCTACCAGATCACACAAAACGGCATTGCGCGCACCTTTCAGAATATCCGCCTGTTTAAAGATGTGACGGTGCTCGACAATGTAAAAACCGCAATGACCAGCAAGATGAAATATTCCCTTCTCTCCAGCATCTTCCGCCTGCCAGCTTACCGCCGGGAGGAAAAGGAGATATCAGAAAAGGCTCATGCGTTGCTCCAGGTGCTCGGCCTCAATGATAAGGCGTATGAAATGGCGCGGAACCTTCCCTACGGTCAACAGCGCAAGCTGGAGATCGCCCGTGCGCTGGCAACTTCCCCAAAGGTGCTCCTGCTGGATGAACCGGCGGCCGGCATGAACCCAACAGAGACGAAGGAGCTTATGGAGACGATCCGCCTGATCCGGGATAAATTTGGCCTCTCGATCTTGCTGATCGAGCATGATATGAGCTTTGTCATGGGCATCTGCGAGCACCTGGTGGTGCTCGACTATGGCAGGATTATCGCGGAAGGCCCGCCGGAGGAAGTCCGCAAGGATCCGAAGGTGATCGCTGCATATCTGGGTGGGGAATAGCCTGAAAAGGCGGCGTTCACCGTACCTTTTTGGGCGCGCTGGATGCCTGCCCCCAGCTGTTAGAAAGGAATGAGTCAATACTATGGATTTGATGCTTTCCGTCAAAGACTTAGACGTATACTATGGCGCGATCCATGCAATCAAGGGGATTTCCTTTGAAGTGAACGAGGGCGAGATTGTCACGCTCATCGGCGCCAACGGCGCGGGCAAGACGACCACGCTCCATGCCATTTCAGGCCTTGTAAAGCCGAAGAATGGGGAAATCACCTTCTGCGGCGCGAATTTACGCACCACAAGCGCCCATAAAATTATCCGGCTTGGGCTGGCCCAGGTGCCGGAGGGGCGCCGTGTTTTTTCCCATATGACGGTGCAGGAGAATTTGGAAATGGGCGCGTATGCCCGCAGGGATAGCGGAAAGCTGGGTGATGAGTTTGAGCGGATTTTCCAGCGGCTGCCGCGCTTAAAGGAGCGCCGCAAACAGCTTGCGGGCACCCTTTCCGGCGGGGAACAGCAGATGCTTGCCATTGGGCGTGCGCTGATGAGCAACCCCAAAATGTTGCTGCTGGATGAGCCGTCGATGGGCCTTTCTCCCCTGCTGGTGGAGGAGATCTTCCAGATTATCCAGGATGTTAACAAAAGCGGCGTTACCGTTCTGCTGGTGGAGCAAAACGCAAAGATGGCGATTCAGATTGCAAACCGTGTGTATGTGATGGAAACCGGCAACATCACCATGGAGGGCACCTCTGAGGAAATGCGTAATAACGAACAGGTGCGCAAGGCGTATCTGGGTGGTTAAGCAAACAATTGGCGCTTCTTTCAAAGGTGAAGAAACGAAAAACAACGCGTGGGAAATCCATCTCAATTGGATTTCTCACGCGTTTTATTTCTTGAGACCACTTTTTAGATAAATGGTAGTTATTTGGTGCGCTGATTGAGAATTTCTCCGATGGCCCTGTGCAAAGAATATTGATACGTATAGGGAGCGTCGCATTTCACCTCAAACACCATCATCCCGGAGTAACCAAGCGCTAATGCCGTGGCTGTTTTATCCCGCATTTCCGCATATCCATCGAGATATGCAACGTTTGATTTGATTGGATTCCCGGCTTCGTCATATTCGTAAGTGAAGTATTGGTTGCCAAATTTTCCGAGTGAACTGGTATTTGTCTGCGGATTATAGGCGGAGCTGTAGTTCGGCCAGTCGTTCGTGGAATTTTCACCGGCCCGGCCGTAAAACGGCGCACCGAGAAATACCTTTTCTTTTGGATAACCCTGCCGCTGCATATATTCCAGCGCCCGGGCCCCCGCATAGTAAATAGAGGCGTGGTCGTGCCGCGTGTCAAACAGATCATAACACATCAGGTTGACGCAGTCGAGATTGTTAATTGCTTTTTGGCTCAAGCCAACGCCCCAGGGGGGCAGGGCGACAGAGATGCCCCGGTTGGAAGGCGCCAGTTTTGCGGCGGTTTCATTGATGATGAGATCATAAGCTTTCCATTGGCTGCGTTTGGAGGGATACTCCCAGTCGAAGTCGATCCCCTTTAAATCATATTTCTGCGCGAAATCAGAGAGGTTTTGAGCGATTTTTTCGATGTGGTTGGTGATCGCCTCCGCCGTTTGATCGTGCGCATCCTTGGCGCTGTCAGGATCAGTCATACGGAAAAAAACGCATACCCAGATATCCACATTCCGGCCTCCAATGGCCTGGCGCAGGGCGGCGAGGTCGGCCGCAAATTGTGCTTCCCCATTATTGAAATAAAGGGTTCCATCCTTATCGAGATTGGTTTCCCCGATCATGATCACATCCGTCAGCACATCGAAATAGCCGAGGAAGCCTTCGTCATCCAACCGGTTTTGAATCTGGTTGTTACCATGGGTTAAATAGCCGTTCACCCGGAAATCCTTTTCTTCAGCGGGGGCAAAGCTCACCTGCATATCCCGGATGCGCACGGGGCCGGATTGCTCTACAATTTCCAGCTTGAGGTAGCGGGCAGTGGTATCCTCAAACGCGCACAGGCGGAAGGTATCGATCCGGTCCTGCTCATAGAACATTTTAAAATGCTCGCCGTCGCTGCTGGAATACAGCCGGAAGAGCTGAACGTTATCCGTCATTTCCCGCAGGATAACGGTATTAAATGTTTTTTCTGCCCCAAAATCCAAAGTGATGCTGCCGTTATCCGCCGTTTTCCAATAGAGATAGTTTGCGTTTACCAGATTGTTGCCGCCCCAGGAATCCGTTTCCTCATATACAGCGGCAGTTTTTGCAAAATCCTCATATTCCACCTTGAGCTGTGGGTGCCCATAGCCCGTTGCAGTGGAGAATAAGGGAATCGCCGCCATGAGCCCGGCAATCAGCAAGGCGATGAGTTTGCGAAGAAAAGTCAAGTAAAACCCCTCCCATTATTTTTTAGCCGGCCATACCGTTTCAGCCTTGGTATCGCCGGTTTTTCACATCTGTCTGCTATATAGATTAAGCCTGCAAAGCGGCGGAGAGCACCTTTTTGAGCTCCTCCCGGATTGCAATATGCTGCGGGCAGTGGCCCTCGCATTTGCCGCATTCAATGCAGTCCGGTAGGTGCAGGCCATCTATCCGTGTTTTTAAATCCCCCATCTTATCAAAGCGCAGGCAGCTGTTATATGCTTCAAAAGCGTTTGAAATCCGCACATCCTTTGGGCAGTCCTTACAGTAATTGCAGCCGGTGCAGGGGATCAGCGGCAAGCTTTCCAGAATGGATACCGCCTGCCGGAGCAGCTTGTTTTCCACTCCGCTGAGCGGCTGAAATTGGCCAAAAAGCCGGAGGTTTTCCGTCACCTGTGCCATATCGGACATGCCGCTGAGCACAACTGCCGTATTGGGAAGGCTCCCGGCAAACCGGAGCGCCCACGAGGCCGGGCTTGCCTTTGGATTAGCATCCGCAAGCAGAGAAACCACATCGGGATGCGGCGAAGCGAGCGAGCCGCCGCGCACGGGCTCCATAATGATGCAGGGAATCCCGCGGGCCGCTACCATTTCATACTGCTCTTTGGCACGCTGGGCTGTTTCCCAATCGTAGTAATTGATCTGGAGCTGAACGAAATCCCAATCTGCCGCTTTCAAAATTTCGCTCAAAACCTCCGGCGTGTCATGGAAGGAAAAGCCGGCATTGCGGATGACGCCAGCCGCCTTTTGGGCGAAAATAAAATCAACCAAACCTTCTTTTTTGCAAATCTCCCAGTTTTCCTGGTTCAGGTTATGCAACAGGTAATTGTCGAAATAGGTCACGCCCGTGCGCCTGAGGGAAGTGTCCAGCAGTTCCTGCGGCGTATGCCCCTCCGGGAGCAGCCACATGGGGAGCTTATTTGCAAGATAGAAGCGCTCGCGTGGGTAGCGTTCTACCAAAGTGCGCTTCACAGCATTTTCAGAATCTCCATCCCCATATACATAGGCGGTGTCAAAGTAATTGATTCCGCCCGCCATGCAGGCGTCCACCAACTTTTCCGTTTCTAATAAGTCAATCTTACCGTTCTTTTGCGGGAATCGCATACAGCCAAGCCCCAAAAGAGAGGTCTCAAACCCCAGTTTATGAAAGAAACGCTTTTCCATATTGCTTCGCCTCCGATTTTGATCGTTCCGATGAAATTATAGCACAAGAAGGAGCGCTTGCATAGGCGGTTGGATCGCGTGGGCAAGGGGGAAAAAATAACATCAAAAAATAAAGCCGAGCAGGTACTTTTTATCAGTACCTGCCCGGTTGCTATTCCATTGTTTGATTGTCTGAATGGAGTAGGAGGCGTCAAGTGGGCATTCCGTCCTTCAAATCGCATTCCAACGCCACGCCCTGTACCAGAGAGCGCTTTACATCAATGGTGCGCTGATTGCGCGAACCACGGAAGAGGATCGCAAGAGATTTTTCCTCCAGCAAAAAGCGCCCGTCCACAAGCACGTCTGTTTCCGCGAGGAGCTCCCGCCATCCAGCATGGGAATCAAGCCCGTCAATAATCTGTTCATACGTCCAGCCCGTGTAGGTGATTACATTCAGGCCAAGCTTGTGTACCTCAGCGGCGAGCACAGCGAAGGGCTCCGCCTGTGCAAACGGGTCGCCCCCGCTTAGGGTCACGCCGGAGAGCAGTGGATTCTTCCGCATCTCAGCAATCAGGTTGCCCACCTTGCTGTCATATCCCCCCACGAAATCGTGCGTTTGCGGGTTTTGGCAACCAGGGCAGTGGTGTGGGCAGCCCTGTGCAAAAACGACGAAGCGCCAGCCGGGGCCGTCCACAATCGACTCACGGATAACGCCCGCGAGCCGCAGAGGGGTTTCCATTGTATCCATCAGATCTGCTCAAACTCCCCCGCGCCTGTGCCGATGGAGTGCTTGACGCGATCCATCACTTCGGCATACTTGGCGTCGTTAAAATGATCGAGCGTGCCGACCAGATAGCCGGTGATACGGCGGATGCGCTCAAAATCGGGGTTGCCATCGCCCTCACGGCGGCCACACTTCGGGCATTCATCATTGATGATGCCGGTATACCCGCAGACCGGGTCGTGATCGACCGGATGGTTAACTGAGCCGTAGCCAATATTATTTTCCTTCATACAGCGAATGACAGCTTCGAAGGCGTCGAGGTTTTCCGTCGGGTCGCCATCCATCTCAATATAGGAGATATGGCCCGCATTGGTCAGCTCGTGATAGGGGGCCTCGATCTTGATCTTATCGAAAGCGGAGATCGGATAATAAACTGGAACGTGGAAGGAGTTTGTGTAATAGGCGCGATCTGTCACGCCTTCAATCACGCCGTAACGCTCCTTATCCATGCGGACGAAACGGCCGGAGAGACCCTCCGCGGGCGTTGCAAGCAGGGAGAAATTGAGGCCGGTTTCCGCCGCCGCCTGATCCATGCGATTGCGCATATGGGCAACGATTTCCAGGCCGAGGTTGCGCGCCTCAACGCTCTCGCCATGATGCGCGCCCACCAGGGATTTCAGCGTTTCCGCCAGGCCGATAAAGCCGACGGAAAGCGTGCCGTGCTTGAGCACCTCACGCACCTCGTCATCCGGGCCAAGCTCGCCGGAATCAATCCAGATGCCCTGCCCCATCAGGAAGGGATAGTTGCGCACCTTCTTTTTCGACTGGATCTCCAGCCGCTCAAGCAGCTGATTGATGACAAGGTCGATTTTACGATCAAGATCCTCAAAGAAGAGGTCAATGTTGCCGTGCGCCTTGATGGCAAGGCGGGGCAGGTTGATCGAAGTGAAGCTCAGGTTTCCCCGGCCGCCTGTGGTCTGGCGGGAAGGATCGTACACATTCCCCATCACGCGAGTACGGCAGCCCATGTAGGCAATTTCCGTATCATAATCGCCTTCTACATAATATTGTGCGTTAAACGGCGCATCCATAAAGGAGAAGTTCGGGAACAGCCGCTTTGCTGACACGCGGCAGGCGAGCTTGAAAAGATCGTAGTTCGGATCGCCGGGGTTATAGCTGATGCCCTCCTTGACGCGGAAGATGTGGATCGGGAAAACCGGCGTTTCGCCGTTGCCGAGGCCAGCTTCTGTGGCGAGCAGGACGTTTTTCATGGCCATGCGGCCCTCCGGGGAGGTATCCATCCCGTAGTTGATGGAGCTGAAGGGAATTTGCGCCCCGGCGCGGGAGTGCATCGTGTTGAGGTTGTGCACGAGCGCCTCCATCGCCTGATAGGTGGCACGGTCCGTCTCCTTCACAGTGCGGCGCAGCGTGAAGCTCTGTGCGCGCTTGATGATGGCGTCGTCGAGCTGGTAGCTCTCTTTCAGCAGCTTTGCCTCAGCCTCTTGGTAGCCGTTATCATTTGCAAGCTTGGGCACCAGGCCGCTCTCCTCTTTGACACGCTTGCAGACGGCATCCGCAATTTCACAGGAGTTATCCAAATCCGCCAGCAATTCAAGCGCCTTGCTCATATTGCGGCGGTAGAGCTTTGCATAGGTTTTGGCCACGCCGAGCGCCATGCCGTAATCGAAATTCGGGATGCTCTGGCCGCCGTGCTGATCGTTTTGGTTGGACTGGATGGCGATGCAGGCAAGTGCGGAGTAGCTCGCAATATCGTTCGGCTCGCGCAGGTAGCCGTGCCCGGTGGAGAAGCCGCCCTTGAACAGCTTGATGATGTCGATCTGGCAGCAAGTGGTGGTCAGCGTCAGAAAATCGAGATCGTGGATGTGGATATCACCCTCATGGTGCGCCTTGGAGTGCTCCGGATTGAGCACAAACAGCTCGTTGAACTGCTTTGCGCCCTCAGAGCCATATTTGAGCATGGTGCCCATGGCGGTATCGCCATCGATATTGGCGTTTTCCCGCTTGATATCATTATCTTTTGCATCCTTAAAGGTGAGGCCCTCGTAGATTTTCATCAGACGGGTATTCATTTCGCGCACACGGGAGCGTTCCGCACGGTATAAAATATAAACCTTCGCGGTGCGGGCATGTCCGTTTTCAATCAAGACCTTTTCTACAGCATCCTGAACCTGCTCTACCGTAGGCTTCTGGATACCCTGATTCTCCAGATAAACGATCACTTGGTTTGCAAGCGTAAGCGATTCCTCATAGTCCTTGCCGCCCATGGACTGCGCGGCCTTAAAAATTGCATTTGCAATTTTTTCAACGGAGAAGTCGACTTCCCGCCCGTCGCGTTTGATGATTTTTGTTAACATGCGCCCAGCTCCTCTTGTGTGAAAATAATAATATATATAGTTGAAATATATTGAATGATACACTAGATATAGTGTAACTCCTATGTGGCGATTGCTATTATATAGCACATCTTGATGCCTGTCAAGGGCATGCGCATGGAAAAACAAAAGAAAAACGCACAATCCTTTCAAAGATCGTGCGTGTGAAGAGCTTGATTGTTTATGAGGATCAATCCTCTGGCTTTTTCCGCAAACGTTCCCCGAGGGCAGCCAGAAAAGCCTCTTCCTCCTGCTTGTGCAGCGCCTGCTCTTCCTCATAAAGAGCTTGCAGATGCTGAAAGGCGCTTTTTTTATCCTCCAGCTGCCGGTAGAAAAGGATCAAATCCTGCTCCTCTTTTGACAGATCGGAAAGATATTTTACGCGGGGATTGGATGTGCTCTGATACTCCATGCGTTCATCGCGCAGTTCCATCTGGAGGGTGGGCAGCTTCACATCCAGCAAAAAATCCGTGCTGATGCGGTAGAGGCGTGCCAGCTTCGCAATGGTGAGGATATCAGGCCTCGTTTTGCCGGATTCATAATAGGCGTAGGTGGAACGGTCGATATTCAGCATATCCGCAACCTGCTTTTGCGTTAGGCCGTTTTTTTCCCTGAGCAGACGCAGATGTGTAGCTAGCATTCCCCCACCGCCTTTCTCTTGCTAGTATCTGTTATTTTTTGCATAATTATACTATTAGAATGAAAAAAAAAGAGCATATTGTGAATAACGTTCACATTTTTTTCTTTCCCAATCAAGGCGCGCCCTTGTATCTGTTTGATGGAATGTGATACTATTCCTTTATAGAAAGCGCCTGCTGGGGCTGCAAGGGTGCTCCAGGCAGGGGAAGAGAGGGAACGCAATGGAACAGAAATGGATCCAGGCTTGGGGGATGTCGCATGCGGGGATGTCCCTTTTAGGCTACCGGGGGAACGGCCGGACCTTCCGGCTCACCGTCCACAGCGCAATCGCCGGGGAGCAAATCCGCCTGTCGCTCTCCAACCGTTTTTCCAAGAATCGTGTGAAGGTCGGCTCCGCGTATGCCGCTGTTTGTGATGAACGGGGGCGGCGGATCGGAGAAAGCATTCCAATCCTTTTCAGCGGCAAGGCGGGGGTGGAGCTGGCCGCCGGCGAAAGCGCCCGGTCAGATGCCGCTGCCTTGCCGGTTGCGGCGGGCGGATATCTCTCTGTTAGCATCTATGTGGAGAAGGGAAAGCTCCTGTCCGGCAATGCGCTGGATGACGCATGGCTCGCCGTCTGCCGTGGGGACCACGCAACCGATGTGGTGATTCAGCATCAGAGGCGGATAAAGGACAGCGTTTTGCATGTGGCGGAAAAAGTGCTGGGGATGTATCTTTCCCAGCCGGTGCCCTTGTTTGAGGCGGTCGAAGTGCTCAATGGGGAGGGAGCTTCCGCTATCGTGTGCTTTGGGGATTCAATCACGCAGCAGGGGCGCTGGTTCAATCCGTTTGCCGGGCGGATCCGTGAACAGTTTCCCGGCCGCTATGCGGTTGTCAACCGGTCGATCACAGGCAACCGGCTGCTGCGGGATTGCTGGAGTCGGTTTCCATTAAAAAAATTTTTTGGATCAAAGGCATTGGAACGTTTTCAATGGGATGTAGGCGCCTTTGACGGCATAAAATACATGGTGGTGTGCCTTGGCACAAACGACTATGCCCAGCCGGGCACAATCGGCGCGCCCAAAGCGGATCGCATCACAGCGCAGGAGGTGATTGGCGGCCTGCGGGAGCTGGTGCAGATGGCTCATGCGCGCGATATCACGGTCTATGGGGCCACTTTAATCCCCTTCGGTGGGTCGGCGGACTGCACGCCGGAGAAGGATCAGATCCGTGTGGAAATCAACCGCCGGTTGATGCAGGAGAACTTGTTTGACGGGATTGTAGATTTTGACGCTGTTTTTGCACGGGAGGGCAACCCCTATCTCGCAAAAGAGGGTTATACGAGCAAAGACGGCGGTCACCCCAGCCCGCTTGGCGGGCAGGCGCTTGCGCAGTGCGTTCCGCTGGAATGGTTCACAGAACAGGAAGCGTCTGTGATAGAATAGAAGGAGACGAGCGTTGTGATAGAAAAGGAAAACATGAAAAGCATCGACGCTTATTTGGAGCGCCAGATGGAGGCGATGCAACGGGCGCTTGCCGCCCTGGTGGAAATTCCGAGCTATCGCACGCAGGCGGAGGAGGGCGCGCCTTATGGCAAAGGGCCGGCCGCCGCTCTGCGGGAAGGCATGCGGCTGGCACAGGTGCTGGGGCTTTGCACGCGCCTGGTGGATGGCGTTATGCTGGAGGCCGATCTCGGGGAGGGGGCGGAGCCGGGGCTTGGAATCCTCTGCCACCTGGATGTGGTGCCGGAGGGAACGGGATGGACTGTGCCGCCCTATGCGCTTACCCGCCGGGAGGGGAAGCTCTATGGCCGTGGCACGATTGATGATAAGGGGCCGGCCGTGGCGGCGCTGTTTGCCCTCGGTGCGATCCGCGCCCTGCAAATACCGCTGGCCGCACCGGTGCGCCTGCTGCTGGGGAGCGATGAGGAAAACGGCTCTTCTGACCTTGCGCTCTACCGGGCAACCCAAAAAATGCCGCCGATGCTCTTCACACCGGACGGCGATTATCCAATCATCAATATTGAAAAAGGGATGCTGCGGGCGAGTTTCTGCGCCGCTTACCGGCAGGAAGGGGCGCGGCGCATTCTCTGGCTACGCGCGGGCAAAGCGGCGAATGCCGTTCCCAGCCAGGCGGAAGCCTGTTTCTCCGGCGTTTCGCTTGAGGAGGCAAAACGGGCGGCCCAAGCGTTGCCCAAAGGGATTACCATCACCTTCCGGGAGGAACGAGATGGGCTTGTTTTGCTGGCTGAGGGGCACGGGGCGCATGCCTCTACCCCGGAGCAGGGGGAAAATGCGCTGACCGGCCTGATTCGGCTGCTCTGCATCCTCCCTGGCCTGGAGGAAGATGGATTATTGCCGCTTTTGGAGGAGCTTGCGCTGCTTTTCCCCCATGGGGAAACGGACGGGCGCTCTGCCGGCCTTGCATGCCAGGAGGCGGAAAGCGGAGCGCTGACGCTCGCCTTCAGTGTTTTACAGTGCAGGGATGGGGCGTTGGAGGGCATGGTGGATATCCGCTTCCCGCTGTGCGAAACGCTCTCGGGGGTGACCGGGAAGCTTTCTCAGGCGCTTGCCGCACACGGCTTCAATCTTCACCAAACAATGGGCTCCGAGCCGCACAAGGTGGCGGAGGAGAGCCCGTTTGTGCAAACGCTGCTCAAGGTATATACGCAACAGACCAGATTGCCGGGCTATTGCACGGCAATCGGCGGAGGCACCTATGTGCACGGCATCCCGGGCGGGGTTGCCTTTGGCGCGATGTTCCCGGGGGAGGATAATCATATGCATGGCGCGGATGAATTCATCACAGAGGAAAATTTGCTGCGCAATGCAAAGATCATTGCGCATGCAGTGCTTGCACTGTGTGGGGAATGAGGCGAATGGCGATGAAAAAAGTGCTTTCCTATGGGGAGATCCTCTGGGATGTCATTGATGGAGAAGAAAAAATTGGTGGAGCCCCCTTTAATTTGGCGGGGCATTTGGCACGGCTCGGTACGCAGGCATTTCTCTACAGCAAGGTCGGCGCGGATGAACTGGGGCGCCGGGCGTTGCAGGAGATCGCCCGCTTAGGGGTAAGGCCCAATTATGTGGAAACAGACACCCGATATCCAACCGGGACGGCGCTCGTCCGGCTGGACGGCCGGGGGATCCCGAGCTATTCATTCCCCGAAGGGGTCAGCTACCAGCATATTGAAGGGGATGAAGCGGCGCTTGCCTCCCTCCGGGATGAGGGCTTTTCCCTCTTTTATTTTGGCTCCATGGTGCAGATGGCGGAGCAATCCCGTGAAACGCTTTTTCGTATTTTGGAGGAGTGCGTGTTTCCGGATGTGTTTTTTGATGTGAATATCCGCCGCGATTTTTGTCCCCGTGAGATGGTGGAGCAATCCCTCCGGTATGCAACGATCCTTAAGCTCAATGAGGAGGAGGCGCAGCGCTTCGGCACTCTTTTGGGTACAGGAGAAGAAGAGACGGAGCTGATCCGCGCCCTTTTTGTACAGTATCACGGGCTGCGCTGCGTGTTGGTCACCAAGGGGCCGCGCGGCTGCACGGCCTATTCCCGTGAGGCGGTGCGGGAGATCAATGAATGCGTATCCAAGGCGGTGGATACCGTGGGCGCGGGGGATGCGTTCAGCGCGGGTTTGATCAGTGGGCTGCTCGCAGGGTGGGATGTATTCCGCAGCGCCCGGCGTGGCGCGATCCTTTCGGATTTTGTGGCTGCATCCAGCGGGGCGCTTCCGGCCTATCCAGAGGAGTTACAGGCGAAGCTGAGCGCTTGCTGAGTAACTGGGTGAAATTGTTTACAAATACTGCCTTGTATCCCCCGGGGCGGAATGCTAAGATGAGAAAAAACACAGGAAAGGAAAGAAAAAGCGTGAAGAAAACAATGCATACCCGGTTCCTTGCGCTGGTGCTTTCCGCTGCGCTTTTGTTGCCCGCGCTCGCCGGTTGCTCCAAAAAAACCGGAGTGGATAAAGACCTTGCCTACCCAATTGACGGCGAGCCGGTCTGCCTTGACCCGCAGATTGCTGCGGACGATACGGCCAAGCTTGTCACGGGCAATTGCTTTGAGGGGCTTGTCCGCCTGGATGAATCGGGCAAAATCGTGCCCGGGGCCGCCCAGCGGTGGGATGTGTCGGCGGACGGGCGCACCTACATCTTCCATTTGCGTGAGGGGATGAAGTGGCACATTGCTGACTCTGACGAGCTGGAAGAGCTGCTTGGGAAGGGCAAAACGATCGACACCACGCTCAATGCGGAGGATTTTGCATTCGGCTTCAAGCGGGCGTTGCTGCCGGAAACGGGTATGGCCTCCGCCAAGGCGCTGTATGCAATTGAAAATGCGCAGGCGGTTCATCGCGGAACGGCCCGCTCCGATCAGCTCGGCGTGCGGGTGGTAGACGCCAATACGCTGGAGATCCGGCTGGCCCGCGCGGACAGCGCGTTTCTCTATGCGCTGACGCTCCCCATGAGCATGCCTTGCGATGAGGCGTTTTTTCAGGCGACATCGGGCCGCTATGGTTTGGAGCGGAAGTATCTGATTTGCAATGGGCCCTTCTATCTTTCAAAATGGAACCATAAAAAATCCCTACTGCTGAAAAAGAATCCGGATTACCGGGGCGAAACGGCCGTGTCGCCAGCCAGTGTCAGCCTCTATATCAATACGGACGGGCAATCCCGCCTCGATAAGCTGTTGGAAGGGCGGTATGACGCCGCCCTGCTGGCGCAGGGCCAGGCTGCCGCCCTGGAGGAACGCTCCGGTATTGCGATGCAGGAGATCCCCAATATCACCTGGTCCATCTGTTTCAATGCGGGGAATGCCTTGCTGAAAAATGGAAACCTGCGCATCGCGCTCTGCCAGGGACTAAACCGCGCCGCGCTGGAGCCTGCCTCCGGCCTGACAGCCGAGGCGCAGGGGTTTGTGCCGGCATCCTGTATGCTGGGCAGCACGAGCTACCGGAAGGGAGCGGGCGCGATCGGCCGGCTAGCCTACAATGCGGATGAGGCGCGCAATCGCTGGGAGAGCGGGCTTGATGCGCTTGGCCAAAAAAGCGCGACGCTGACCATCCTCTGTGCGCAGGAGCATGCCGATATGATCCGCAAGCTCATACAAACCTGGCAGGGTGCGCTGGGCATCACGCTGATTCTCCGCTTGGAGGCGGTGGATCGGGCAGAATTGCGCGCCCGTGTGGAAAGAGGGAACTACGAAATTGCCTTTGCCCCCGTGACGGCATCCGGCTCTTCAGCGGTCGAGTTTCTTTCCCAGTTTGCCTCCTCTGCGAGCGGGAACCTGCTCAACTATAGCTCAGAGGCCTATAATAAGATCATCTCTTCGATGAATACGGCTGCTTCCGAGCAGCTCATCCAGCTGTGCAAGCAGGCGGAAACGCACTTGATCCAAAACGCCCTGGTCTACCCGCTGTATGCGGAGAGCAGTTTCTTTGCGAGGGCACAGAATGTGTCCGGAATCGCTTATCATACGCTGAACGGCACGGTGAGCTTTCTGAAAGGGGAGCGGCTGGATTCATGACACGGTTTCAATCCAAAAGGCAGGTTTTTCTCTGCACGCTATCCTGGGCTTTCGTGGCGGCCTGTATGGCGCTGATTTTTTCTTTTTCCCAACAGCCCGGCGTGCAGTCCCAGTCGCTTAGCGACGGCGTGCTTTCCAGAATTTTTGATCTGGTTGGGTTGCTGATCCCCTCCGCGGTGATCCGCAAGCTGGCGCATGCGGCAGAATTTGCGCTGCTTACGGCGCTGCTGTTTCATGCGCTGTACCGCACCTATGGGCGAGGCCGGCCTTTTCTTGCCTGGGGGCTGGCGGTTCTCTATGCGGTGACGGATGAGCTGCACCAAATTTTTATCCCCGGCAGGGCGTGCCGCTTTTTTGATGTGTGCGTCGATGCGACCGGGGCGCTGGCAGGCATTGTGTTCTGCCTTTTGGTGGCGTTTTTGTGGAAGAAGCTTTGTGAGCACCGCACCCGCTGAAACAATCAAAAACAGATGGAAACGAAAAACCGGCTGACTGGCCTCTCGCCAATCCGCCGGTTTTCTGATTGATAAAACCATTTCATTTTGCCGAACTGACCAAACAGTAGCAAGGAAAAAAGCGCGAATAAACAGACCGCGCCAATGAGAACGGAGTACCTTTTGCCACTCATGGCCGCATCAGCCTTCGCTGTGGCCCTCGCCATTTCCGGGCGCCTTTAGCACGGCGCGGGGCGCGACCTCCCGCCGGGCATGATTATAGAGCTTGCGGTTCTCCAGCGCCCATTGGCGCGGGGAGAAGCCGTTTGGCTGCGTCGTCTGGACGGCCTGCGCCATTTCATAGATGCGCGCGTCCATCAGGTCAAGCTCGGAGAGCAGCTCCGCCTCCAGGAACATCGGCCGCACAGCGGCCCCAAATTCCGGATCCCCATGGTGGGAGAGGAGCATATGCTCCACCAGCATCGCGGTTTCCTGCGGCGTGCCGAGCCTGCGTGCCGCGCGGTCAACCGCCATCGCACCGGAGGCTAGGTGCCCGATCAGCATTCCCTGCGCGGTGTATCCACTGGCAATGCCGGTGCTGCTGACGGTAAACTCCTCAATTTTTGCAATATCATGCAGGATCGCGCCGGAGAGCAGGAGCTCCTGGTCGATAAATGGGTATACGGTACACACGCCCTGTGCGAGCCGCACGATGGAAAGCGTATGGCACAGCAATCCTCCCCGGATCGCGTGGTGCAGCTTAAAGGCGGCCGGCCAATAGAGCAGCTGTTCTTCATATTCATTGAGCAGCTCTGTGACGAGCCCCTTTAAATCAGCATTTTCAAAAGCGGCGACCAGCGAGCGGATTTCTGAGAGCATCCATGCGCCGTCGTATGCCGCGCTCGGCACATAATCGCTCATCTCGACATTGTCGGAGGGGACGACCTGGCGAATCCGGTCGATGCGCAGCTGATCCGCGCCATTGTAAACGTCGATCCGACCACGCACCTTGACAAGGTCGTTTGCGGCAAAGGAGCCCTGCGCTTCCTCCTTATAATCCCAGAGCTTGGCGGAAATCTCGCCGGATTGGTCGGTCAGCACCAGGTCGAGGTAGGGCACGCCACGCGCTGTTTGTTTTTTGTCGCAGGTTTTAATCAGGCAAAAGCCCTCGGAAACACCGGTTTTCTCATTGGTTGTAAAATTCATAAAGTTGCCTTCCTTTTGGTAGAAGCTGAGCGGTTCTGAAAGCTGAAAACAGCGGCTGCACTGTTGAGGCATTTTCGCCATTAAGTATTGAAATCCATCAAAAAAATGCCGAGTTCCCCGTCCCGACGGCGGTTGATCTCGCCGGGGAGCAGGCGGATAAAGATTTCGGCCGTTGCGCTGATCCGGATTTCGTTGACATGCCCGCCGTATACCCTGCCCTCGGCATCGGCAAGGGAGCCATGCAGGTGGAGGTAAAGCTCATCACCGCACCGCGTTACGTTGCCTGTCAGCGCGCAGATTTCCATCTCCCCCTCCAGCGTGCGGGGCAAAAAGCGCCGTTCGGCCAGCTGGTAAACGCCAATTTCCGCATGGTCTGCCGCGCCCAGCGCGGAAATCTCCGCCAGGCGCACCTGCTCCGCATTGCATACCGCGCGGATGGAGGCGAGCACTTCCTCGCCCCGCACCAGGCAGAGCACAATGGTATCCCCAATTTTACGGTATTCCATCAGAGCATCCCCCTTTTTCTCTCTTTGTTTCCATTATACGTCTTCGAACCCGCAGGGTCAAGGCGAACGGTCAACCGGCCGTCTGTTGGGCCGGCTTTTTCATCGTCAGGGAAATGCGTTTCTTCGCCACATCGACGCTGAGTACCCATACGGTGACGATATCGCCTACCTTGAGCACCTCGGAGGGATGATTCAGCCTGCGGTTGGCAATTTGGGAGATATGGACCAACCCGTCCTGGTGGACGCCGATATCGACGAATGCGCCGAAATCGATCACATTGCGGACGGTGCCCTGTAATTCCATACCGGGCTTTAAATCCTTCATATCCATGATATCTGTGCGCAGCAGCGGCGGCGGAAGCTCATCGCGCGGGTCGCGGCCTGGGCGCAGGAGCTCCTTGACGATATCGCGCAGCGTCGGTACGCCTGTTCCCAGCCGCCGGGCGGCTTCCTCCTCGCCGCCGAGGGCCTCTATGCGTTCCTGCAGGGCCCCGATCGCGCCGGAGGAGACCTCCGCCAGAGAATAGCCGCACAGCTCCAGCAAGGCTTTGGCGGCCTCGTAGCTCTCTGGATGCACGCCAGTATGATCGAGCACGTTTTTGCTTTCCGGCACGCGCAGGAAGCCCGCGCACTGCTCAAACGCCTTTGCGCCGAGCTTCGGCACTTTTTTGATAGCGGCGCGGGAGGGATAGGCGCCGTTTTCCTCCCGGTAAGCGACGATATTTTTCGCGACGGTGCTGTTCACGCCTGAGACGCGCGCGAGCAGGGAGGGGGATGCGGTATTCAGATCGACGCCTACGGCATTGACGCAATCCTCCACCACGCCGCCCAGCGCGTTGTCGAGCTCCTTTTTCGGCATATCGTGTTGATATTGGCCCACGCCGATGGCCTTTGGATCAATTTTCACCAGCTCCGCGAGTGGATCCTGCAGCCTGCGCGCGATGGAAACCGCGCTGCGCAGGGAAACGTCGAACTGCGGGAACTCCTCCGCGGCGAGCTTTGAGGCGGAATAGACGGACGCGCCCGCCTCGCTGACGACCATGTAAGAGACGTTCCGGTTGATGGCCTTGATAAGTTCGGCTGTAAAAATTTCCGTCTCCTTGGAGGCGGTTCCGTTTCCGATGGCGATGATCTCCACGCCATGCGTTTCGATCATGCGGCGGAGAGTCGTTTTTGCCTGCTCCTTCTGCGCTTCGCTGTGCGTGATATAGATGACCCCTGTATCCAGCACGCGGCCCGTCGCATCCACAACGGCGACCTTGCAGCCCGTCCGGTAGCCGGGGTCCAATCCCAGGGCAACCTTGCCTTTCACGGGCGGCTGGAGCAGCAGCTGGCGCAGGTTGGTGGAAAACACCTTGATTGCGGCCACAGCCGCGCGTTCCGTGAGCGCCGAGCGGATTTCCCGTTCAATCGACGGCTCGATCAGCCGGTCATAAGCGTCCTCCCCAGCCTCCAGGACGGCGGGAGTGCAGGGCGACCCGGTGTTTTTCAGAGAGACGCTGGAGATCACCTTGATGGCGCGCGGGCGGTCTAGGGTGACCGAGACCTTTAAAAAACCTTCGCGCTCGCCCCGGTCGATTGCCAGCACCTGATAGCCCGCAATTTTTTCGACTGGTGCGCTGAAGTCATAATAAGGCGCATAGACGCTGTCTTCCTCTTTGGCGGCCTTGGAGCGCACCGTGCCGCATACGGTAAAGAGGTTGCGGAGCCTGCGGCGGATCGTCGCATCGTCTGAAAGATTTTCCGCAATGATGTCGAGCGCGCCCTTGAGGGCCTCTTCTGCCGTTTCCACGCCCTTTTCCGGGTCGAGGAAAGCCAGCGCCAGGGCGAGCGGCTCTCCGGAATCAGGGCGCTGCTCGTAAAGCACCTGGGCCAGCGGCTCTAGCCCCTTCTCCCGGGCAATGGAAGCACGTGTGCGGCGCTTTGGCTTAAAGGGGCGGTAAATATCTTCGATTTCTGCAAGGGTAACCGCCTTGCTCAGCGCGGCGGCGATTTCCTCCGTCAGCTTTTCCTGCCCTTCAATGGAGGCGCGCACTTCTTCGCGCCGTTTATCGAGATTGCGCAGATATTCCAATCGCTCTGATATTTCGCGCAGCACCTGGTCGTCCAGCGTGCCATGCGCCTCCTTGCGGTAACGTGCGATAAAGGGGATTGTATTGCCCTCGTCGATGAGCTTGACGACATTCTCTACCTGCCAGGCCTGCAAATGAAATTCCGACGTGATTTGTGCGATGATATCCATAGGTTCTGTTGGCTCCTTTTCCTCTGATTGAAAAAACTGCCCCTGCCCGCAGACAAGGGAATATACTTATGGAAACTGAAAATTCAGGATGGAAATCTCGTGGAGAACGGTAAACTGCTCCGGCATGGTATCCTCCAGCATCTGCCGGTGCATCTTGCTGAAGGCCTCCACCTGCTCGGGTGGGAGGGAAGCGCCGACTCCGCGGCAGGCCCGCATTCGGCCGTTCCAGGCTTCCCGGGTGAATTGGATCGCCGCATCCAGCGTTTTGAGCGCCGCCAAATGGATGCCCCCTTTGCACCAGCTTGGGGTAAAATATTGAAGCCGCCGGTCATATCCGTTCCAATCCGGGTTAAACAGCCGCACGGTTTCGATGGAGCGCTGGACGACCGGGTTTTCATCCGGCAGCCAGGCCATGTAGATCACGGCCAAGTGCCCTCCGGGCTTTAAAATGCGCTGAAAGGCGGGGATCGCCCGTTCGGAATCCATATACTGCCAGCATTGTGCCGCAGTGATGCAGTCAAACGTATCGCTTTCAAACGGGGGCTCGTGTGCGTCGCCAGCAAGATAATCAGCGGAAAGGCCCGCAGCCTCGGTCAATTCCTTGGCCTGGAGGATTTGTTCTTCCGAAAGATCCAGCCCGGTGAAACGGGCGCCATAGCGGGCCATGTGGCGGGGCAGAACGCCTGTGCCTGTGCCGATATCGAGGATTTGCTGCCCCGGCCTGCCAATACCCATCTCATAAAGCGTTTGATAGAGCGATTCCGGATAAATATCCCGATATTTCGCATAATCTGTGCTGGTAAGCCCCCAATCGAAGGGATTGCCACCGTCAATTCTTTGATCTTGCATCGTTTCTTCCCCTCTTTATGTAGCCTTTTTACCGTTTTAACTGGCGGATATCCCGCCCGCAGAAGATCAGGGATGTGTAGCAGCCGATGATGCGTGAAGTAATCCGCTGCGTGTATTTTGCCTCCAGCTCCGCCGGCGTCAGGTTGGTGCTGATGATAACAGGCAATCCCGCGTTGATGCGGGAGTTGATGATGTTGTAAAGCGCCGCCACGGTGAAGGAGGTTGAAAATTCCGCGCCGAGGTCGTCTAAAATCAGCAGGTCACAGGAGAGCAGCATTTCCTGCGTAGCGCCCTCATCCGCAGGCCTGCGCCCAAAATGCTCCTCCTCCAGCTCATGGAGCAGGTTTTGCGTGGAGCCATAGATCACGGCGAAATCCTTTGCGATGGCCTCCCGCGCGATGGCCAGGGAGAGGTGCGTTTTACCGAGCCCGGTTGCGCCGCAAAGGAAAAGGCTCGGGGAATGGGGGCCGAAATCCTCCGCGTAATGCATGCAAAATTCAAAAATTTCCGCCATGCGCCTGCGCGGGGAGAGGCCTGTGCGGCTATCGGCCTCCTCCGGATAATAATCGAGCCGGAATCCCTCGAAGGAGCAGAGATCCAGTGGGTAGCGCTTGCTGATCTGCTGGTAGGCAAGGCTGCGCAGCAGCTTTTTGTGGCAGGTGCAGATCACACCTTGTGCAAAGCCCGTATCCTTGCAAATGGGGCAGGCATAGGGCGTTTCGAGGTAATCGGCAGGCAATCCCGCCCTTTTCAGCAGCTCGCGCCGCTCTTGCTGCGCCTTCATGCTCTGCCGCTTCAGCCCTTCTAAAAAGGATTGTGCATCCGGCCGACCGAGCGCGTAAACAATTGAGTGCCCTGCCTCCGCCATCTCACGCTCAATGCGGATAAGCTCCGGATGTTTTGCCTCCACCTCATCATGCCGCCGCTGCGCCTCGCGCTCCGCCTGTGTTTTGCGCCGCTGTAGCTCGCGCCGCGCTTGGGTGTAAATTTCCTTCCCGTATGGCATCTCGACGACCGTCCTTTCGTTGATCGCTTAAAGTGTGCTCCAAATTCAATCACACACGTTAGGCGCCGTTTTTTGAATCCTGCCGCTTCCTAGGGTAGACCAGCGGCTCATGCAGGGCGCGGCGCGTGTATTCCTCCAAATCGTAGGATGCATCGCGCGCTTCGGCTTTTCCGGGGGTTGGCTTCTTCCCGGCAGGGGCGGGGATCGTGGCTTTATCCCGCTGGCGCGTCTGTTTATCCGCCTGCACCTGCTCCGGTGTGAGCAGGCCTTTTTCATGCCAGGAGCGGAGCACCTTATTGATGTAGGGAAAGCTCAGGCGGTCAGTATGGTTTGCCATCTCCTCATAGGCGAGGTGGATCATATCAATGCCAAAATGGAGCTCATCGCTCCATTCTGTGAGGAATTTTTCCTGTGCGGCGGTTGGGCGCGGCGTGTGAATTCCGGTCAAAGCCTTCAGCTGATTCCAAAGCGACTGCCCCGTGCGCAGCCGGGTGAGCTGCTCCTCCGCCTTTTCCAGTGTATCAATCTCGCGCTCGCCCCAATCCCGGCCCATCTTTGCAATGTAAGCCATCGAGGTTTTTCCCTGTGAGGCGGCGTATTCGAGGATCATTAAAATCACCTCGACCGGCAATCCATATTGATCGTGGATCATCAAAAGCGTTGACTGACCGTCGTAGCCGATGGTACGCCCGAGCTTTTGCTGTGCTTCCGCGTAGAGCAGGCTCAGCGCCGGTTCCTCCATCAGCCGGCATGCGATCTGCTCGCTGGTCGGCTTGGAGAGGGGCAGCGGCGCGAGCACGGCCTTTTCAGGCCCCGGCTTCTTTTCTGGCACAGGGGTCTCCACGGCGGGAGCCGGCGCGAGTGGAACCGGAGCCTCCCCCGCCTTTCTCACGAGCCCGCAGCCGATCCAATACTGCATGGCGTCGATCGCATCCTCCCGGTCGATACCCGTATCCGCGCACATCGCCTCCAAATCTGTTTCATCGGACGCATGCCGGAAGAGCCATAAAAGGATCTTCAGCTGATCGCGGCCAACCATTTTAATATGTTCATCCACAACACTGGTGGGCACGGTGAAGATCGGCCCCCACGCGCCAGGATTAATTTGATATTCCATGTTTCTCTGCCTTTCCTTCCGGTTGTGCCCCTCCGGGAAAAGCCGGAAAGGGAAAGTAATTTGTGCGTTCCGTTTGCGTTTTGTAAGATTGGTTCCCATTTGTTTTCAACAATTTGCTTGTAGCTGGGATGTCATCTCGGTAGACCCTTTTGTAAAAAATGAGGGGAAACCCGTATATAAAAATAACAATGCCGCCTTGCGGCAGGAGGCGTTTCGCGCCGACGGGCATTTTTTCAATGCGTCAAACGACCTGTTTGACGCTATTATATCATAAATTTTCAGGGCGCTCAAACCGATTCCGGGAAAAAAGCAGCCGCCGTGGACTGCAAAGCAATCCACGGCGGCCAGCCGTCTCTTTTGCTCGGTGATTTGTGGAAAAGAGAGAGTTACAGAACGTAAATGCGGACCTGCCTTGCACCCCAGCGGCAGGCTTCCTCATAGGAATGCATATACAGGTCGACGGTGAACGTCTTTTGTTGCACGAATCCGCCGGTGTCGGCTGCAATCGCATAACCATAGACATATTTGCCATCGGTCGAAACGATCCACATTTCCGTCCCATAGGGGAATTGCTTGGGGTCTACCGCGATATGCCCGGGCATCGCTTTGCGCCCGGAGGCGGTGCCCCAACCGCCCGAATAGGCGGCTGCCTTACCATCCACCACTTTTTTGTACTTGGTGGGCACGCCGTTTTGATCTAGCTTCACATAGGAGGGAACCTTCAGATCAGAAATCGGCGTCAGGCCGTTTTTGAGCTTGATTTTGTTGACGCGGCGCAATGTGCCAACGAGCGTTTTCTGGTTGACCGCCGCCTTGAGGACCTTTTCAGAGTCAACCGTGGTTTTCACAAGCTTGCCGTTGACATAGCAGTCCTTATAGGTGACTTCTTTCTCGCCGTTTTCGCCCTTTTGCACCACTTTGCGCTGATCCGTGTACATGGAGACGCTCTTTTCCATGAGCTTTTCAAAGGCGATCGTCTCTTTTTCGGTGCGCAGCTGATAGTCTACGCGATCCACACGGATCTCCATTCCGTCGGTTACGGGCTGATCTTTTGCTGGTGTGCTTTCATCATCCTCATCCATCGATACACCCGCCGCGCGGATGGCGTCCTCCACTGTGCCGCCGACAACTTCGACTGTTGTGGTTTTGCCGTCCGCCGTTACCTGAACGGGGAAAGCAATTTGGATGCTGATGGACATGCCCTCTTTGAGAGGCGCATCCTTGGAAAAGTTGAGCACATCGGATTCTTTTAGGGTCATTCCGGATTTTGCAACAGCGTCTGCCACTGTACCGGCCGCCATGATCGATTTGCAAAAGGCTCCTCCATCGCTGACGGTCACGTTTTTGGCACGGTAAATTGTAATCGTGCTGTCCTCGCCGCTGGTGAAAGCGGAAAGATCGACTTTATCGTCGGCTCCGATTTCAACTTTGGCCTGTTCCAGAATCGCATTTGCGTCACTGCGCGTTGTAATCACCGAGCGCGCCTGACCGTCATCCACCACGGTAACCGTGTAAGAGGCGGTGGCGGCGGCAAATACGGTTCCCGCACAGAACACTGCAAGCAAAATTGTTGCGATGATTCTGGAGCGTATGGAACGAGCATAAGCCGCAAGCTCCTTACATTTGTCAATCATTCAATTGCTCCTTTACTGACCGGACACTATTCTTCAAAAGCACAATAATGCTCCGGCTTCGTATTCTCGCTTGTGACGGTGAACATTATATGCATCTGATTGTGAGATGTCAAATTCTTGAGAACTTCAATTTTGTGCAATATCCACAACACGACTTTTAAAAATATTTCTAAATCCTTTGAAAAAACCTTAAAAAGTCAATTCTTTACGCTTTTTCATGAAAGAAAAAAGCAGGTTTTTTGTAAGAATTTGAAAAAGTTACAAACGGTTACAAAGACGTAACAAAACGTTAAAAAATACGCGTTTTCCAATGGAAGCAAACAATTTCGCGCTTGCTTTCCCGCCTGCTCTCCGTTGGAAAACAGCGTGCAAAACAGCTTGTTCCCTTTTGCATTTTTCAGCGCTGAAAACAGGATATATATAATAGTATAGGAGAGCTTGACAAGCATTTCCTCTCTGCCCAGGGGCAAGCGGCTTTTTTGACGTTTTTATTGACTTGCCTGCCTTTTGCTGATATAATCATTAATTGCCGTTCCTATAAAATGAAACGGTGATTTATCCTTGCCCCGTATTGATTGCGGGGCCAAAGACCAAAAGGAGGTGCAAAAAGAATGTCAGCACAGAACAGCTATGAAACCATGCTTATCTTCTCTCTAACGAAGGGTGATGAGGGAACCGCGGAACTGGTTGAAAAGTTCAAAGCGCTTATTGAAGCGAATGGCACTCTTGACAGCGTCGAGGAGTGGGGCAAGCGCAGGCTTGCATACCCCATCAACGATGAGGCCGAGGGCTATTATCTTCTGCTCAACTACACCTGCGCGCCTGAGTTCCCGGCGGAATTCGACCGGATTCTGAAGATTACGGATGGCGTGCTCCGCTCCCTGATCGTCAAAAAGTAAGGAGGATGTAAACGAATGCTCAATTGTGCAGTTATTATGGGCAGGCTCGTGGCAGACCCGGAGCTCCGCACGACGGGGTCCGGAATTTCTGTTACATCCTTTACGGTAGCTGTGGACCGCTCTTATCAAAAGGCGGGCACAGAACGTCAAACGGATTTTATCGATGTGGTCGCATGGAGGCAGACGGCTGAGTTCGTATCCCGTTATTTCCACAAGGGGTCGATGATTGCCGTGCAGGGCTCGATCCAGGCACGTTCTTATGAGGATAAGCAGGGGATCAAACGCAAGGCGGTTGAGATTGTCGCCGACAATGTCAGCTTCTGCGGCTCCAAAAGTGAAAGCGGCACCGGCCCGCGTAACAATTACGCGGCGCCAGCAGCACCTGCCCCGTCCTATGCAACGGGCAATATGGGCGACTTCGAGGAAATCCAGGACGATGATGATCTTCCCTTCTGAATTCGTATGCCGGATTCAGCACACCTGAGAGATTTGAAAAGGAGGTTATTCTCATGGCATATGATCGCAATGACCGCCGCGGCGGTCGCAAAGGCCGCAGGAAGGTTTGCTCCTTCTGCGTCGATAAGGTCGAAACGATTGATTACAAGGATGTGCCGCGGCTTCGCAAATTTATTTCCGACCGCTCCAAGATCCTTCCGCGCCGTGTGACCGGCACCTGCGCCGCTCATCAGCGCGAGCTGACAACCGCTATCAAGCGCGCCCGTCACGTAGCTTTGCTGCCGTACACGAGCGACTGATCCGGAAATTAAAATTGGTATACAGGGGGTGCCCGCTTTTGGCGTGGCGCCTCTTTTTATCTGGAGAAAAGCAAACACGGAGAAAAAATCGCCCCCGGCTGCCAGTCAGCCAGGGGCGTTGCTCTTTTTTCTAAGGGACTCTATTACTGGATGGGCGGTTCCGTATCCTCCTCTTTCGGTTCCGGGGGCTTTGCCGCCGGTTTCAGCAGCTCCGCCGGGGGCACCCCAAGCGCCCGCGCCAGATGAAACAATGCGTCAAGGGAGGGCGCAAGCTTGATCTCCTCGCCCTCCAGATCGCGCAGGACGGTTTCGCTTAGCTTTGCGCTCAGAGCGAGATCATGCGAATCCAAGTTTTTTTGCGCCCGGTAATAGGCGATATTTTTGCCAAGGTTTTGGTATTCCGCCCGGTAGTCATCCTCTACCTTTACCTCTTTACGGAAGCTGCTGCGGTGCAGCACGATAATCAGACAGGCCAGCAATCCGGCAACAATGACGGTTTCCATCCGGTAGCCATAAAAAAACATGGCCAGAGGATACGTGATACACAGCGCTACAACGGCCATCACCAGCCGTTTGCTGCATAAAAACGCCAGGAGGACAGACCAGAAGGAGATGGCGAGCAAATGGTTATCCAACAGCAAAAGGATTGCAATGGTAACGGCCACGCCTTTCCCGCCTTTGAATTTTAACCAGAAGGGGAAATCATGCCCCAAAGCGACGCCCGCGCCCGCATAAACGACAACCAGCTCATCCGGCTGGCCGGGAAAAATCAGGCCGCAGAGGTAGCAGGCGACAAACGTTTTAAGCACATCAGCCAAGAGCGTAATCAGGCCGGCTTTGGGGCCGAGCGTCTGCGTGACGTTGGCGGTGCCCATGTTGCCGGTTCCGAAATCGCGGATATCCTGAGAGATTTTATGCCGCGTGATGAGATAGGCGGTTTGAAAACAGCCGAAGAGATAGCCAATGGCTATACAGATGATGCGAAACATGATTTGTCTCCTTTCTGACTGCGCTTCCACCGCTTGGCACGGCAGAAGATACCCTCGGTGGAGAATGGGCAGCACGGTTTTTCGGAGCCGATAGAACGGGCAGCGGCGTTATTTTCGTTGCCGGGCGTCAGCCCGGCTGCCTCATCTGCCTTGCTGGCCACCCCATTTGGGCCGCCGGCAGGCGTATTGCCCTTTGTCCATCGAGGGTAAACCACATTTAGTATAACAGGATCTTTGCGGATATACAAGAAAAAAGACGGCCGCGCAGGAGATAACTGGCGCATATCGGCACATGTAATGCGTTTTTCTGAGCGGGCCGCCTATGGACGGGGCTTGTTTTGCCGCCCGCAATGCTTCTCACAAAAAAGAATCTGTTAGAACGGTTCCCCTTTTTGCTGTTTTATGCTAAACTGGAGATGCCTGTGGAGGTTGTCGTCCGCAGGCAAAGATTTTGGTATTTCAACAGAAAAAGGGAGAATGGTTATGACATACCAGTATCGTACGCATGGCACCTGCTCCAGGGAAATTGACCTTGAAATAGAGGATGGGATTATCCGCCGCGTGGAATTTCATGGTGGATGCGCCGGGAATCTTGCCGGGATCTCCAAAATCGTGGAGGGGATGCCCGCGCAAAAGGTGATTGACACGTTTTCCGGCATTCGGTGCGGCATGAAATCCACCTCCTGCCCGGATCAGCTTGCGCACGCTGTGGCGGAGGCGCTGAAGCAGGAGTAAACAGCTTTTACAGGGGGGAGCAAACGGATGTATCATCAGATGGGAAACGCCTTTGCGCATGTGGAAGTGGATGAGCTTGGCGCACAGCTGCACAGCCTGCGCCGGAGGAAAGACGGCTATGAATACCTCTGGCAGGGTGACCCCGCTATTTGGTCAGGGCAGGCGCCGATTCTCTTCCCAATCGTTGGAGGCCTGGCAGAAGACCGCTATCTGCTGGGCGGCCAGCCTTATCAGATGCCCCGGCACGGCTTTGCACGCAGAAAACGCTTTTTCTGCGTGGATGAAGCGAAAGACCGGCTTGTTTTTTCGCTGACGGACGATGCGGAAACACGCGCCCAATATCCCTTTGCCTTTGAATTGCGCATTACGTATCACCTAAAGGGGCAAAAGCTGGGGGTGACCCATACCGTGCTCAACCCAGCGGAGGAGCCGCTGTATTTTTCGCTCGGCGCGCATCCGGCCTTTTACTGTGCCATTGGGGATACGCTCCGCTTTGAATGCCGGGAGGAAAATCTGCATACTCAGCGCATCGGAGCGGATGGCCTGCGTACTGGCGAGATGTTTCCCGTGCCCGGCGATGGCCGTGAAATTGAAATTACAGAGGAGCTCTTTCTTCATGACGCGCTGATCCTTTCCGGCCTGCATTCCCGCTACGTTACGCTGGAAAGCCGCCGCAAGGGGCGTGTTGTTACCGTTACGCTCGGCGGCGCGCCTTATCTTGGGCTTTGGGCGAAGCCAGGCGCTCCGTTCGTTTGCATGGAACCATGGTACGGCGTAGCGGATCCCTGCCGGTCGGCCTTGGATTTTACGCAGAAGCAGGGCATCCAGCGGCTGGAGGGCAAAGGCCGCTTTGATTTTAAGATGCAGATCGAATTGCACGATTTTTAACCGGATTGGGGGAAGAGCCATGCCGCGCATCCTGCGCTTTCAGATCGACGCAAGGTATGACGGCCGGAAGGTCGTCCATTTCCTGCGTGGGGAGGCAGGGCTGTCGGCGCGGCTCGTCCAATCGCTCAAGCGGCTGCCGGACGGCATCTGCCTCAACGGCGTGCAAACCCGCACAATTGACCGGCTCCGGGAGGGGGATGAGCTGACGCTCTGCCTGCCGGACGATTTGAACCGTGTAGAGCCGCTCCAACTTCCGCTCGATATTCGCTATGAGGATGACGACCTGCTGATCCTTAATAAGCCCGCGGGCCTTGCCATGCACCCCACCCACAATCATCAGGGCGATACGCTTGCCAATGCGGTGGCCGCCTATTTTCAGGAGCAGGGGCGCCAGTGCGCCATGCGCTGTGTGGGCAGGTTGGACAGGGACACTTCCGGCATCGTGCTCTGCGCGCTCAACCGCTATGCCGCCGCGCGGCTTTCCGGCAAGGTGGAAAAAGAATACCTCGCGGTAGTCTCCGGTCTGTATCAGGGCAGCGGGACGATCGACCGGCCCATCATCCGGCCCAACCCGATGCACACCAGCCGTGCGGTAGGCGAGGGCGGCCTGCCGGCGGTGACCCATTGGACGGCGGTCATGCAGGGGGATGCGATGACGCTCCTGCGAATCCGGCTGGAAACCGGGCGCACGCATCAAATTCGCGTGCATTTTGCATCCCTCGGCACGCCCCTTGTGGGGGATACGATGTATGGCACAGGAGATGGCCGGATCGCCCGGCAGGCGCTGCACTGTGTCAGCGCCCGGTTTGAGCACCCCGTTTCCGGCAAACGGATGACGGTAGAGGCCCCGCTTCCCCCTGATTTTGCGGCGCTGTGCGCGCAGATGCGCCCGATTCAGGAATAGCCGAAGGAGCCGCCGTCGATGTGCAGCACCTGCCCCGTCATAAAAGCGGAATCGTCGCACGCGAGATAGACATAGCCCTGCGCCATTTCGAACGGCTGCCCGGCGCGGCCCATCGGCGTTTCCGAGGGGAAGGAGCCGAAGGTTTCCAGCGCGTCGGCCGGGAAGGAGGCGGGCTGCAGCGGCGTCCATACCGGCCCCGGCGCAACGGCGTTGACCCGGATTTTGCGGCTGACGAGGGATTTTGCAAGCGAACGGGTTAGGGAGACGATCGCGCCCTTTGTGGCGCTGTAGTCGATGAGCTTATCATCGCCCTGATAGGCGGTGATCGAGGTGGTGTTGATGATCGCCCCACCCTCCGGGATAAAGGGAAGCGCCTCCTGGATGACATAGAAAAACCCATAGACATTGGTTTCAAATGTATCGGTGAGCTGATCCTGTGTGATATCGAGGATGCTCTCGCGCACAAATTGGACGCCATGGTTGTTGACGAGTACATCGATCCCGCCGAACAATTCAACGGTTTCTTTGACAATCCGTTTGGCATTGCGCCGCTCCCGCAGGTCGGCAGGCAGGAGGATGCACCGAGCGCCGAGCGCCTCGATATGCTTTTGCGTTTCTCGGGCGTCGCGCTCTTCATCCAGGTAGGAGATGGCAATGTTCGCCCCTTCTTTTGCGAATGCATAGGCCACGGCACGCCCGATGCCACTGTCGCCTCCCGTAATCAGCGCGGTTTTCCCTTTGAGCTTGCCGCTGCCTTTGGCAGCGGGGTTTTCGGCAATGGGCAGCGGATCCATCAGGTATTCCATCCCCGGCTGGCGAGGCTGGTGCTGCGGCGGGAAGGTGAGCCCCACTGTGCGGCATTTTTCCTCTGCTCCACGGTAGGGGTAAGTTGGATAAGACATAATAACGCCCTTTCTTCAGTCAGAATAAGATAGTTCATCTTATGCCGGTTGAAGAAAGGGCGCAACTGTTGCTTTTTAAAGGAAGGCTGCGGGGAGAAGAAGATCAACTTTCTTTAATTTCTCAAATTTCTGCCCGCTGGGCGTCGAGCTCACCGCCGGCCAGGATCTCATCCGCCGCGTCGATCAGTTTTTTTAAATCCTCATTTTTGGGAAACAGGCGGGAGGGGATGGCTACCGCCCCCATCACCAGCCGATAATAGGCGGAGTCACGGCGATGCTTCTCATGGGCCCCGTCGAGGAAGCTGCACATCATCCCATCGATCACGTCCGTCAGCGGCATGTGCGCATATGCTGTCACCCATTCTTTTTGAATGCCGCGCGCCAGCCCAATCCGCTTTAACAGGCGGTAGCACCGGCCGAGATCCGCCGTGCGGAGAAACCGCAGAACAGGGTGAACCACCCCATAGAAGCGGCCGATTTTCGCCCCCGGCAGTTGGAGGGCGGTCAGGCGGTCTGTGAATTCCCGGCGGTTCGGGCTTTCCAAAACGCGCCGGATCATCGCGGTGGCGTGCTGCTTGAAAAAGCGCTGGGCGTCAATTTCCCTTCCATCCAAACGGAAGGAGGTGAGATGGCGCACCTCATACGAGAGCGTTTGATCCGGCTGGACGGTGATTTCGCAAATCGGCCCCGGGTAGCCGCACAGGGAGCCCACATTGATCTCCGTTAGGGGGTTCCCTGTTTCGCTGACGAACCGCTTCGTGTGCTGAATGTGGCTGTGGCCGACGATCATATAGCGCAGGCCTGCGTCCGCCAGGCGAGCGGCAACCTCCTCCCGATCCCCCACGCATGCGCCGCCTGTAAACAGGCTGCTCACATGGGGCAGCAGCAGGTGATGCTCCATGCCGATTACCAAAATTCCATGCGCCTGCGCGTGGCGGATCTGCTCCTCAATCCACAGAAAATGGTTTTCCAGAAAACCGGCCCGGCCTTTGCCGTTTTGATCGTCAATCAGTGCGAGCAGCCACACGGAGTCGTTCAGCGCGACAACATAGGACGCGGTGCCCAAATGCGTTTGAAACATGCTGATTGCCTGCTTTGGCCCAAAGTCATAATAAAAATCATAGAGCGCTTCGCTCGAAAGCGTAGGCACGTCATGGAAAACCATATCCCCGTCATATCTGCGGGGGTTGCCGTCGCAGCACCAATCATGCGTGGCGGTAATCAGATATAATGGCTTTTTTTGCGCCAGACCACGCGCCAATTCCCGGAATTCCTCATGGCACACCCGTTCGCCGTCATTGGTCAGATCGCCTGCGATCATCACGGCGTCTGTATCGGAATGGCCGATCTCCTCAAATGCGGCCGTAATGATCTCTTTTGTTTCCGCCAGGCATTTTTGATCGGAGCCAGAGCGCAGCTCATACTGCCGCCCGCTGGTCCCCAGGCTTTTGCTGTAATAATGCGTATCTGCAAGGAAGGTGAGCTTGAGTGGCCTTTCCATTTGTAAGATCCCCTTTCCTCATGAGCTGTCTGCCTCGTGCTGTAAGAAAAACCGGGCGGCCCGATCAGAGCCGCCCGGCAAAAGCTTTAATCCAGAGGGGCAAACCCATCTTCCTGAGCCCGCTGCTCTTTACGAAGCGCCCGCCGCTCCATGATCTCCTTCATCATCTGGCGGTGGCCGTCACCCGTGATGTTATAGAAATGCATGGGGATCAGCATAAGCAGATAACCGATTGCGGGGACGATCGTCGTCATCAAAAACAGCGCCCAGTTTGTTTGCGTATTCTGAATCATACTGCCCTCAACGTGCTGCGCATAACCGGTCAGGCCGAGAATGGCGAGGCCGATGGAAGAGGAAAAGGTGTTTTCAATCTTACCGGTAAAGCTCATGATGGAGAGCATGATGCCCTCCACGCGGGTGCCGGTTTTCCACTCAATATAGTCAACCGTTTCCGCCTCCATCTCCTTCTGGATCAAATTTTTAAACTCCAGAGGGATGGTGGTAAGGCCGGTAAACAGGATGACAAAAACGCCCGTCAGGAGGGAAACCGGGCTGCCCGGATCCTTGAGCATCAGGCCGCGGTAGCATACCACTGCAAACAGGATATGAATCACAATTGCACTCACGCAGCAGAGTTGATAAAACCGCTTGGAATCCGCCTTGCGCCCCGCCATTTCAATCAGCTTCGGCACAATCAGGCCCGCCAGCAGGAAGCCCGGGAATTTGATCACATCGACAACGACATTATACTTGCGGTCAAACATCAAATCCGCCACAAAATAGAAGGAAACCTGCTCCGCAATTTTGCACACGACAAAAAAGATGTTGCCCAGGAAAAGCATCAGAAGTGGCCGGTTTTTAAACAGCAGCCCAAAACACTCGCGCACGGAGGGCACGTCTTCCCGGTGCTCCGCGCGTTCTCTTGTATTGCGGAAGGTGAGCCGGGTAAGGAAAATGATGCCGATCGCCGAAACAGCGGCGGATGTTAGGTAGGCCTGCGGCGTGTGGCTTTTAAAATAGGGGAGCCATGCGGCAGCGGCGACAAACACTTGGGGAAGCGCGCCGACCACAGAGCGGACAATGGAGCTCACGCCGAACAGCTTCGTCCGCTCAATCCCGCTTGGCGTAATGGAAAAGGCCAGTGCCCCCATGGGAATATCGAATGCGGTATATGTAACATCGAGGCCCACAAACAGGATCGTCGTGTAGATAATGTTTAGCACAGGCGGAGCATCCGCGCTGCCGATGAAGAACAGGATCATCACTAGGGAAACAAACCAGGGAGCCCATTTGATATACGGGCGCATCTGGCCCTCTTTCGTCCGGGTCTTGTCAACGATAACGCCCATAATGGGGTCGTTAATCGCATCGAAGATGCCACAGAAAAAGCGAATGTTGGAGGCGACGCCCATTGGATTGGAGAGCTTTTTAAAGAGCACATTCGTCAAAAAGTAGTTAATATACTTTGAACTCGTCATGCTCGTGCTCATGCCCTGCGCGCCTCTGCCCAAAGCGTAAGAGATCGTTTCCTTCCAGGTCAGATAAGTTTCCTCGCCAACGTCCTTCTGGATAATCTTACGGTTCAGGAATTCGTTGAGTTTTCCCATTTACATTCCTCCTATTTGATTTGGGTCACTTGATTCTTTTTCACAAGGAACACATGGATTGAAATATCCATCATCGCCCTGTCGTTCATGGAATCAGTGTAGAAGTTTGCGATCTGCACGTTGGGATATTGCTCCTGAAATAATTTTACCTTATTTTCTAGGAAACAGAGCCTTGTAAATTTTCCCGTGCGCGGATCAATGGAAGAGCCGATATAGCGGGTGATTCCCATCCGTTTCATGATTTCCGCCAGCAAAAAATCTGTGCTGCCGGACACGATAATATCATCCGCCCTGCGCTGTTTCTCATAAAAGGGCTTAATTTTGTGCTCATGGCGGTTCCAAAAGCGCACCACATCCTCTTCGAGGCTGGAGAGCTTTACATAATACCCCTCCAAAAACCCCGCATAGGCCCTGACCGCTTCCTCCACCGTAAAAAGGCGGAAACGATCCCGGAAGGCAATCCGGATCAGCTGGGGGAGATACCTCCAAATTCGTGGATCACGCGGGATGTAGTAGAGAATCAAATCGACCAGCGATTCGCCGTCATAAATGGTATTGTCAAAATCGTAAACGTTTACGCCCATGCGCACAACCTGCCATCCTTTTTTCTTCAGGAACCGGATATGGAATTCATTTTAGCACGTACTGCTGCATAAATCAACGATTTTTCGGGTGGTTTTATTAAAAATTGTGTTAAGTCTATCCAGAAGAAATGCTGGATTGTCTATTTGTGAGCAACAGAAATCAATCGTTCTTTGATGCAATCTATCATCCAAATCTAACAGGCCAGCGAATTATATTTCTCAGCGGTTGCACACGAACTGCACACGGGCTGATGAAGAGACAAAAAGAAAACCGCGTGGATACGGCTCCAAGCCTATATCTACGCGGTTTGTCTCTGGTGGAGCGTCCGCAACCAACGATGAACACCCTTCGCAGCTAGTCAGATCACCCTCAAGCCCATCCTCGATCTCGTCCAGCAGGATGTCATCAATTGTGATTGGTGTGTCGCTGCCGTTCAAAATCAAGGTGAACCGGTCATCATACAAATATACCGCCCGGAGGAAGATATTGATGATCCCACGCTTGATGTTCTCGTCGTTCTTGTCTCCTTGCCTGAGCGAGTAGAGATAAGCTCTAACCTGGGGTGCTGTCAAAGTCACCTGCTTTGCCATCTCGACAGCCAACTGTGCTTGTAGTTCATCTTTCTCGTGCTGGCGTTTTTCAATCCGCTCAGTGATCATGTCGGCCGCCTGTCCCCGCTCCAGTGCCTTCCAGAGATTCTCAATGGCGGTGTCTGCTTCCTGGATGGCAGCTCTGATGCGTTTGATGGATGATGTGTCCCGGTTGGATTCACAAACCTCGGATACCGAGGCCGCGATCCGCTCAATGTTGCTATCTGTCAGCAACTTGCGGCACTCCAACACCACACGATCCTCAATTTTCTCTTTACCGATGACCTTCTTTTTGCATTTGCGCCGTTTGAAATTATTGCAGGCGTAGTAGTGATAGGTCTTGCCGGATTTTCCTGTACCACCGTAACCGGTCATCATCTCCCGGCAGTAGCCACAGAACAGCTTTGTGGTGAGCAGATACTCTTCCCTCCCTCTGGCTCGGGCAGGTGCTTTTTTGTTGCGATCAAGGATATAGTGGACGCGCTCAAACAGCTCATCTTCGATGATACGGGGCATACCGCCCGGTGTTTCCTGTCCTTTGTAGAGGTAATAACCGATGTAACGACGGTTGTTCAAAATGCGGTGGACGCTGTTTTTATTAAACGGTTTGCCGAGAGAAGTTGTGAGCTTTCTGCGGTTCAAATCACGGATAATGTCTGCAACTGTTTCTCCACTGGCATACCGTTCAAAAATCTCACGGACAATCTTTGCTTCTTCCTCATCCACATAGTACCGACGTTCGGAATCCACCTTATAGCCCAAACCAGGATTGCTGCCATTGGCCAAACACTTTTGCGCATTGATCTCCATGCCCCGGCGAATCTTTTGGGAAAGCTCCGCTGAGTAGTATTCAGCCATACTTTCCAGAACACCTTCCACCAGAATGCCGCTGGCATCATCACTGATATTTTCCCGTGCGGAGATCACTCGCACACCGTTCTTTTTCAGTTTTGCTTTGTTGATGGCGCTGTCGTAGCGGTTGCGAGCAAAGCGGTCAAGCTGATATACAAGAACGCCCTCAAAGGTATGTTTGTCGCTGTCGGCAATCATCCTCTGAAACTCGGCACGGCTGTCGGTGGTTCCACTCTGAGCGCGGTCGATGTACTCCCCAACAACAAGATAGCCGTTGTTTTTAGCATACTCATAACAGGTATGGAGCTGTCCTTCAATGGATTGCTCAGTCTGGCTATGACTGGAGTAGCGAGCATAGATGACAACATTCATTGTTTCGCCTCCCCAAGCATTTGCAGTAGCGTTTCCTTGAGTCGTGCATTCATAGGAGAAGCGGGGTCAAAGCACATCTCAACAAACTTCTGCATCTGAGGGTCGTTCTGCTGGATTTTAGGCTTGTACTCATACAGCTTTCCTTGAGGATTGTCCGTACGTCCGAAGATATAATCCATGGACACATCGAAGTAATCCGCATATCGGGTAAGTGTTTCAAATGTCGGTGAAGCCTGATTCAGCTCATAACGGTTCAGGCTGGATTGCTTGACGCCAACGATCTCGGCCATTTTAACCTGGGACAACTTAACGCTTTCCCGCAAAGATCGCAATCTTTCTGCCACTTCCTTCAAGAGATTCACCCCCATTCACCAATATCATTCTATCAGATATAAGAATAAAGTTCAACCCTATACAAACATAACCACAACAATAAAATGCTGTTAGCGCATAGTTTTCAAGTACCACATTTTTAAGGGAAGCATATTGTAGCAAGCAATGCTTGTGGCTATCCACAGCCACAAACTGCTTGTTGAGGGCAGCGCCCCCAAACCCCTTTTGATCGCAGAACTTCATTCTGCGGCTGCGCGTTCTGCGAACGCTTTTCATCCCCATCTTTTATGTTAGAACGAGGAAACCTTATAGCAACTTTACTTCTCGATTTTTGCAAGAATAGCCACTATGCCAAAAAAGCATGAAATCTGAGAACAAAATACTCATTTTAACTTCGATATCACAAATATCAAATGTTTGATACACCATGCAAAGAATACAATTCCAACAATGAGTGAGGTGATTTCTATATCTATGAGAATATCTACCATTTGTTTTTCAGCATTAAGGAAAACCAACAAGAACGCAACTATGATCGTGGTAATATTTGCAATCATCCCAACAAATGCAGAACGATATAAATTGTCTAGATAACTATTATCCCAAAGTCTCCTGATGCGTTCCTTATCAATAACAGAGATTAGAATACTAATTCCCGTAAATAGAAATCCTCCAATTGTCGCAGACATCGATATCGCATTATAATGGAAATCTGGTGCCAAACTGTCAAATTTGGCTACATCAAAAAGGGGGCTTTGGATGAGCAAGACAGCTCCTCCAATCGACAAGAGCAATACGATGCCTAACCGTATCCAATTTTTGAGCTTCGTCATTCCTCTCACCACCACTACTCATTATGCTCTAGTATATCTTATAAGTTCTCCCTTATATGTATTATATGTTTCTACAAGCGCATCTCTAAAATCATCCAACGTTAACAAATCGGAGTCTGATTTCCCTAGAACTACCGTTTTGGTAAAGTTATATTGTAGCAAATCATATGGTTGGGACTTTTCATTATCATTTCTTGCATTTGCACTAAGAGCCTTTAAGTTGTCACCATATTTCATTTTGATGGATGCTATCAGTTCCGCAAGCTTATTACTTGATGAAAAGATATTTTTATTTCTCCGGCCTACTAATTTGTATGTTACCATTCTTGTTCTTACATTCCTTATAGAATCAAAGCTTTCGCGATCTAATCCAATGTCAGCAAGTATCTGATCTTCTGGCACCGCAACGGTAACTGAAAGTTTACTAATTATTTGTTTGTGCACCAAAACCTGTAGTATATCATGCGTCATAATTGCTGCAAGATGTGTGGTGGTGTTTTCTTCATGGCCAATACTTTCCTCAAACAGATTTCGAATAGCTGAAATTCGTGGAGCTCCATTAATTCCGATATAACTAACAATGCTAGTTTCAAAATCAATCAGGCAGAAGGTATACAATTCCAAAAGCTGACTTTCTCTCATCGGAACATTTTCAGTTTCCAATGTTGTACGATCCCTTAGCGCAACTGTGTTTGCTGGATTTTGTTGACCGATTTTGATAAAAGCGCGGTGGTCTTTAAAAAAGATAATTTCAACAACATATTGGCTATTCGATACAGTTATATTAATTGCTTTATGACCATCCGCAAGTTCTTGCATTTTCTCTGAATAAATCCTTTGAAAATATGCTTCTATCTCGGAATTATTCAAGTGCTTCACTTGGGCATTTTTCTTTCCCGGAACCACCGTGCGCTTTTCTAATGATAGTTGATAAAATGACACTTTTCTTGTTTTACTTGCCATGATATTCCCTCTCTTTTATCAGATATCAAATCCGCCCTCAAGAATAAATTTTCTCAAGATCCGATCCACCTTCATGTTGATCTGAAAAGGCTTGATGGCAGCTCCCTCAAGGGTTTCCAAGAACACTTTTGCGCTGTCTCTGTTGACCGTTGCTTTCAGCTTATCAAATCGGCCAAACTCGTTAATGTTTGCTTCTGTAACCCTCAACTGCATAAAATCCCGCAGCATTGTCTCATCTGCTCCAAGAGCCTCGGCAAAACGGTGAATCTGGTCATTCTTCGCACTGGTCATATACTCTGTGATGTAATCGCGCAACGTTTTCCCTTCATCAACTACGACATCGCCGTTCTGCACATCGTGCAGGAAAATATTTGCATATTTCTGCTCTTCCTGGGTAAGAGTTGCAAAGGACTTATGCAGTTCATCCAGCACCGCCGCTGTTTCAGTTCCATCCTGCAGCGCCTTGAGGTATTTGCTGAATCTGGAGTTCATGTAATTGGCATCAATAACGCCGGTGTTGATCTCGGTCAGGTAAGAATCAATCTCATAAGGAACATCATCACCACCCAAGCCTGTTCCTTCGCCTGAAAACAGCTCCTTATAGCGAAGTGCAAGAATCAGATAAGTAGTCTCATCCAGATGAAGCTCAACAGTGGTTTTACCCGTTTCCGTTTTTATTTCATAGGACAGCTTATTCCAAGTGAAGCCCTGAATTTTAGCTGCTTCCAGGTAGTTATTAAAACGCTTGAAAAGCTTGGCAAACTGTCCGCGCTCTGTGTGATCTTCCGGCAATTTTTCAAAATTCCCCACTCCTGCCGAGCGGAAAATCGCTTCGATTTCATCGTACAGCTCATTCAGCTTACCCAGGTTATACTCCAGCTTGTCCGCAAATAACCCAAGAGGTTTGTCACCAGAGTACAGTTTGAACGCTTCATCAATATTCCGACGCATCGTATAAGGCTTCCGGTAATAACGAATCGTGCCAAAGGGTTTCTCTGCTCCAAAAAGGCGGTTGGTGCGGGAGAATGCCTGAATCAGTTTTTCATAGACCAAAACCTTATCTAGATAGAGGGTATTGATCCATTTGGAGTCAAACCCGGTCAGCATCTGATCCACAACAATCAGCAAATCAATCTGCTGGTCCGGGGTCCTCTCTACAGACTTATACTGCTCCTTGTGTGCCAGGCGGTAGGAAACATCTTTCTTGAACGTTCCATAGGTGGCCAGCTTAAACTTCATGTCGTAGCGAGCATTGTAATCTTCCAGAATCTCGATCAACGATTCTTCCTTGAAGATCGCCCCACCATTGTTATCAATGCTTGGGTCAAACAGTGCCGTCACTTTCAAACTACCTATTTCCTTGAACAGCCTGTAATATTGGATCGCCTCCGGGATACTGCTGGTTGCAAAAATCGCATGGAACTTACTTCCGTGGCTGAGCGTAACCCAATTGTCCAGAATATCGGTTACTACCGCACGCTGATGTTCTTCCCGCTCATATTGGGAGTTGGGCAAATAATCTTCAATGCCCTTCAGGTAGGTTCCGTCTGCTTGAACGACACCAGCCATAGGCACGCTTGTATGATCCATATAGTGCAGATAGGCTTTTTTCTTTTTGGGGTCGCTCATGGCTGTGGCTTCATTTGGTGCCTTGGCTTTTTCGAGGGCAACCGCCTTGCGTAAGTCGCGGTCCTTATAGGTAGGCACCATATAGGGGTCAAACCCCAGAACATTTTTGTCCCGGATTCCGTCTGCAAGGCTGTACCGGTGAAGTTCGTTTCCAAACACATCCGAGGTAGTGCTCATTTTCTTCTGGTTCTCTTCATGAATTGGTGTTCCCGTAAACCCGAAGAACATGGCATTGGGGAAGGTTTCTTTGATTGTACGCAGCATTTCCCCGAATACGTCCCGGTGTGCTTCATCAATGATGAAAACAATCCGCTTATCCCGAATCAGTTCAATATCGTGGGCATTATAGCTGCTGTTTTCCTCAATGCGGCTCATCTTCTGAATGGAAGTGACGATCAACGTATTGGCCGGATCGTCACTTTTCAGTTTTGAAACCAAAACATTTGTATCTTCTGTGTCCTGTACAGAACCCGCATCGTCGGCAAAACCACGGTAATCCATCAGTGACTGGGTTCCCAGCTCCACACGGTCCATCAGGAACACCACCTTATCGGCATCCCTTGATCCGGCAATCAGCTGAGCGGATTTAAAGCTGGTCAAGGTTTTACCGGAACCGGTCGTGTGCCAGATATATCCGCCATACTGATCCTTATCCGCCCAACGCCGCATGGCAACACGACCGGTAATGCGGGAAGCCGCATAGTATTGGTAGCTGCGCATGACTTTCAAAATACCATCGGTATCATCGGCAACTGTATAAAAACCAATCAACTGGTGCGCCATAGGGATGGAGAGCAGATATTGCGCAATGTCCTTCCAGTTGTTCAGCGGCTCATTGTTGGCATCAGCCCAATGGAAGTAGAAATCCTTGTTAAACACTCCGTCCGGGCCCGGATTAGCAAAATAAACAGTCTCATCCGGCTGCATGGCAATGAAAATCTGCACCAGGGAGAACAGACCGGAGAACACCCCCTCATGGGCATATTTTTCGATCTGATTATATGCCTGGCTCACATCCACGCCGCTGCGCTTGAGCTCGCAGTGAATCAGAGGCATACCGTTAATCAGCAGCATAAAATCGCCCCGGCGATTTGGCAAAACCGCACTTCTCGCCTTGAACACGGGTTGCTGGGCAATCTGGTAGCGGCTTTGTCCCGCGGCAATCTCCCGCTGGTCATAAATTTTCAGGCTGACCTCTTTGCCAAAATGCAGCGTGTCGGCAGGGTTATCCCGCTTGATCGCCACAGTTTTACCATTGATAAAGCCGTTCAGCTTCAGCGGCGTGCGAAGCCGGGTAATCTGGTCGAGAATTTGCTGCATTTCTCCATCAGTCAGCGGCACATCGTTCAAACGGTCGATATCCCGGTTGTTCTCAAAGAGAATCTGCTTCCAGTTCTGGATCAGCTCTTCTTCGGTTTTGTACCGCAGGATTTCCGGCTCCCAGCCATATTTTTCAGTTAGTAAATTGATTAACGCTGCTTCAAAGGCAGCTTCACTTTCAAATGCCATAGCAGCCTCCTGTGTCAGACAAACATTTTTTCCAGCAAAGCTTTTTTGATTGATTGGAGTTTATCAAGTTCTTGTTGTTTAAGAACAATAAGATCGTCAATTTTTCTGAAATAGTTTCCAATTTGCTTTTGCTCATCTAGCGACTGCGGATATACAATGGTTGTCTCTTTCATAGATGATTTTGAAATCGAACTAACTTTTATCCCTTGCATAAAGGGCAAAAGTTGATTGTGATACGTAGGCGAATTCATATAGTATCCAAGGTATCCTGTCGCGAAACGTATCAACGGTCGATATGGTATTGTATGGAGTCCTGAAATTACTACTTCGTTATTTATACCGGTAATTTCAGTACACTTTCCAACCGTTTCATCTTCTGCAGTATCTGCTACAATAACATCTCCATTTTGCAAAAAGGATTTCTTATATTTTGTTGCAATGGACAAATTTGCAATTTGGGGCAATGATGCCGTTTTTATATCTAGGATCTCCCCAAATCTAACTAAAATATCGCCATAGTGAATATTCTTGGCTACACCTTTTTCTTCAGATAATTCTGATCTCGAAAGAGTGTTATTTTGCAAGTCGATCAACACATTATCCAGATTACATCGTTCCCACGTCCCGGTAAATCCCTTAAAGCGAACCTCAGGCACATCTGCACCATGTCTAGGAAACATTTTTTCCATCATAGATGCTTTGACGGCTTGGAGTTTTTCAAGTTTTAATTTGTTCTGTGCGATGAGGTTATCAACATATTCAAAGATAGTGCCTATCTTGATCTGTTCTTTTTCATCCGGCACATCAACAAGCATATCTTTGAATTTGCTATGAGCCAGAACTTTTTGTCCGGTTCCTTCCGCTGCCATAGAGAGTTGCTTTTTGATTCCATAATTTAATCTTTTGAGAAGAAAATTAGAGTCACAACTCTTCGGCGCAAAAACCGGATAGTAATAGCTAATAATTCCTTTGTTGATCAAGTCATTTCGGTTGAACACAAAAACGTCTGTATCGCTTCGGCTTCTATATGTGAAATAGCCAAACGGCAAAACAAAATACCCAACATTGTCATTTGTAGTAACCTGACGATCTGCGAAATATTCTTCTTGCCTGACAATTCCTTGCTGCTGAGAGGATGTCAACACAGGATATTGATTTTGCACCACCGTTTTTTCTGTATAATCCTCAATCAATTCTCCGACTCTACTCTGTTTCCACTCGTCCGAAAACCCCTGAAATCGGATTGCAGGCTTTTTTGTTTCATTCATTTTATTCACCCTTCAGCAGCGACTGGAACTCGCTCAGTCCTTTCATATCAAATTCGCTGCCGGTGAGCTCATCCAGCATATCGGCAAGCGTCGTTTCCGATGCCTTGATCTGCTCGTCCAGCTCCACATAGGTCACGGCATACTTATCCGTCAGCACCTGCACGGCTTTTTCCAGCCCGTCAATGATAATCTCCGGCATAGCCCGCAGAGAAGCGCACAGGGGCGCAATCCATTTCAGACGCAACAAATCCAGGACTTGCTCATCGCTCAGTCCTTCAATGGTCTCTTTGGTTTTCAGGTGCAGGGCTTCCTCGTTTTTCTTTACCTCGCTCTTAACCGTTTTTTCCTCTGCCATCAGCTTGTCAGCCTGTACCATTTTCGCCTCAAAGGAATCCGCCGGGAAGATATGCGCCGCCCGCAGTGCCTTGACATACGCCGAAACTTTCCCCTTGGTATAGGGAGAATTCCCCCCCACATTGGCCCAGCTGACTTCCGGATGGGTATTGACATAGTGAAGTTTTTCCGCTTTTCCGGCCTTCGCATCCAACAACTCCAGATACCCCTGCAAGCCGTCCAGCTCCGGGGACGAAACATCCCCATAAATCTCTGCCAGCTTTGCCGCAAACTCCTTGGAAACAAAGGCGGTGTTGTCATCGTTGAGAAAGTCTCCACGGTCGCCCTCGTCAATGGAGTCGATAATCTCAGTCAGCTCTGCCGCGATTTCATCCAGTCGAGCCTCCTTGGCCTTGAGTGCGTCATAATCTGCTTTCAACACTGTGGTCTGCACCAGTTCAAATGGAATCACATGACCTACCCAGCCGCTCTGCACCTCTTCTTCCTTGTCACCTTTCTTCTTGATGACCATGTTGGGATCAACCTGCTTTGTGGCGTCAAAATCTTCAGTCTGGATAATTTCAAGATCGGTAGCGATACCTCCCCATTGATTGTCCAGCAGCTGATACGCCTGGTATTTGTCCAGCAGCGGTAGAGGCGCAATGCGGCTAAAAATATTTTGTGTAATGGTATTCTCCATTTGAGAGATATTCAGCTCCATCATTTTTTCAATCAGTTCGCCGTTCAGATATGCGTCAAAATCAGCGAACGCAGCCTGGTGAGCGGCAACAAATGCCTGCACATCATTGTTTCCTTCAATGGCCTCCTTGACATTTTGGACAGCTAATTGAGAATAGGGCGTTTCATCCGATGTGAACAGGCTTTCCCGCAACTGAGGAAACGCGGACCAATAGGAAGCCAGAAAGTCAATTTCGTTGTTGGGGATACCGCCGAACATGGTGGCGTAGATATCCCATGTTTCCGGGGCTTCAGAGGAATCAATGTAGCGGGGAATATTTAAGTTATAGCCATTGCGCCGGATCTCCTCTTTGGAAACCAGCCGGGCAAACTTTTCGATCTTCTCGGGACGAGCGGCAACAGCATCCACAATTCGCTTGATATCGGACGCCATCAGCTTATTGGTCTTGCCAACCTTGGTAAAACCCTTGGAAGCGTCAATAAACAGAACATCAGATTCTTCGCGCTTCTGGCGCAGCACCATAATGATAGTGGGAATGCCTGTGCCAAAGAAAATGTTAGCGGGCAGGCCAATAATCGCCTCAATGTTGTTGTTCTCAATCAGATTTCGGCGAATCTTGCCTTCGCCTTCGCCCTGACCATCCGGCCCGCCCAGCGCGTCACCACGGAACAGAACGCCATGAGGCAGAACAATGGTCATAATTCCCTCTGGCTTCAGGTGGTACAGGTCATGGAGCAGGAACGCATAGTCCGCCTTGCCTTTAGGCGCAATGCCATAACGATAACGGGGATCTGTGTCTTTATGCTTCGGGTCCCAGCGCTGGGAGTAGGGCGGATTGGAGACAACCGCATCCAGATACAGAGGATTATATTCCTGGGTCACATCGTCATACATGGGCCAGTCCTGTTCCAGCGTATCCCCGCAGCGGGTAAAAATGTTATCCGGCTTGATGCCCCGCATGACAAGGTTCATTCGCGTCAGGTTATAGGTGTTTTCTTTCAACTCCTGCGCATAGTACATGATATCGTCTTTACTCTTAGTGTACTTTGCAACGCTCTTACCGATCGTAATAAGCAGGGAACCGGAGCCGCTTGTGGGATCGTAAATTTCAATTTTCTCCCGGTCTCTCAGATGGTGCGCAACAATTTCAGACATGAGCTGAGATACTTCGTGTGGGGTATAAAACTCACCGGCCTTTTTACCAGCATTGGCCGCAAAGTTACTGATCAGGTATTCATAAATAAAGCCCAGAACATCATAGTCCTGTTTGCCATCGGTGGGGATATCTTTGATCAGCTGAATCAGTTCGCTGATGGACTTGGTTTGGCTGCTGGTACTATCGCCCAGTTTGCTCAAACCGGTTTCCAGTGTGTTAAAGATTTTGCTGAATACTTTCTTTTGTGTTTCGCTGATCAGGCGATTAAAGGCAGAAAGCGCGGTTCTCACATTGTCCACGGTGAAACTGCTGCCCTTTGCCAGCCAGGTAGAAAAAAGATTATCGTAGGCGATAAAGTACCCGAGGTGCTGCTGACAATAGTCCACAAGAGGCTCATTATTCTCATGGGCATTCTCTTTGATATCATCATCTTCATAACCGTCTTTTTTCAGAAATTCAACTTCTTTGTCGGACAGGAATTTATAAAAGATAAATCCCAAAATATAGTCCTTATATTCATTTGCTTCAATCTTGGAACGCATTCTGTTGGCGGATTCCCAGATTTTATTTGCCAGCTGTTGTTTATTCATAAAGGTGTTCTCCGATCTATTGTTATTAGTGCCCTATCCGGTGTTTCAGTATATCATTACTGCCTATCTTTTGCTTTCTGTACATGTGTTTGATAGAGCTGTTTCGGCAATTTACGCAGATAGGTATTCAAGATGCCTATAGCGTTTTCCATGTGGACCTGTGAAATCAGATCATACTCCACTGAACAATAACCGCACGCATCCAAAACCTTCTGAGCTTCTTCCATCTTTTGAATGCTTTCTTTCCGTATTTGTGCAGAGATGCCGTCCTGGGACAACTGGTACATGTAATATGCAAAAAGGCTTTGCTTAATTTTTTCCATCACACGCCTAAATTCTGCGCTAATTAGAAAATCATTAAGAATGGCCGTATCTTGAGAAACATATAGTTGTTGCCCTTCCTCACTGCTGGAGTTTTCTTTACACTGAATAAGCTCGTCAATCGCCTTATCGCACAGACCTAACTGTTCAGAAATATCGTGGTATTCCTTTTTGCGGGAGTTAGACAGCCCCAGTAGATACTCCACCGACACATCGTAAAAATCCGCAAAAGCAGCCAAATACTCGATACTCATGCTACGGGTGCGGCCATACAGAGGATGGACTGGATCGTTGATTTCATAATTTTTGAGATTTGTATGGCTAATGTTGACACCACGCTCCGCAAGCTGCTTGGAAAGCTGTTCAAAGGACAGCTTTTTTTCTTTGCGCAGATCTTCCAGCCGCTCTTTGGTCAGAGCCATCCGTGCTTCGTCATACAGCATGAGTTTATCCCCCTGTCTATATATAAACTACAATTTATATTCGTGTATTTTTTGAAACTAAAATAATTTGTGGTTGATATACCGATTCAAGCACTTTCCTACGGTATAATTCAATTGGAGTTTACGGTTTATGTTTATTATAAACCATAAATCTCACAAAATCAATTCTCTACATGAAATGGAGGAAAGCGCATAGAAAAATATCTGCACAAGCTGCAACCACAAAGCTGGGAGGAAAAACAATTTGTCGATTCAAATGACACCCAAGCAAAGGAGAAAAGCCAATGCGCTGATTCGAAAATCTTGCTGCAATTATGACGGCGGCAATTGTATTGCACTGGATGATGGCGAGCCTTGTGTCTGTGTACAGAGCATCTCTTATTCTCTGTGCTGCACCTGGTTCCGGGATTGGGTTCTGCCGGGTGCTCCGGCTTTACAAGCTGAAATCACCAGTCCCAAAGGATTGAAGCGATGCGCAGAATGTGGTGCGCCGTTTCTGGCAAAGTCCAACCGTGCCAAGTATTGCCCCGATTGTGCCTGCAAGGTACACCGCCGTCAAAAAACAGCAAGTGACAGGAAACGGAGATCGAATACGGACAAATAGAGCTTCCAAAAGCCGGATATATGCTCGGTTTCCAGCCTGGCAATCATGGAGGTGAATAGCAATACCCCTTATCGCTCAGAAATCACGTTCTAATTGTCCGCATGGAGGTACCTGTCATGGCTACAAAACCCTTTTACATTCATCAGAAGCCACCGGGCCAAAGTTTTATACGACTGCCCAATTTTCTGTTTGAGGCACCAAGTTTTTGCTCCTTGTCAAGCGAAGCCAAACTGTTGTATGCGATGATCCTGCGTCGAACGGATTTGTCCCGCAAAAACGGATGGGCCGACGATTATGGCAAAATTTATCTGTATTACCCCATCAACGAGGTGTGCGAACTGCTGCACTGTGGACGCCAAAAAGCAGTGGACACCCTGCGAGAGCTGCAATATGCCGATTTAATCTCCATCAAGAAACAAGGGTGTGGAAAACCCAACCGTATCTACCCAAAATACTATGAAGCGGTTTCGAACACCGACTTCAAGAAATCCGGTTGCGGAACGTCAGAATACTGAAAAACGAGCCCTCTAAGTACGGTAATCCCATTTCTTGAAGTGCGAAAACCAGACGGTAGATAAAAAGAAAAAGATAGATATACTCAGTTTAATTCGATTCATTCCCTTCCTATCCAAGCTATTTTGTGCAGGATTTTCCGGTGAGACATCTGGATGGGAAGAGATGGGAAAGGAGCTCTATGAGAAATTTCTTAGGTTTTGAAATGATCTGTTCTCCTTCTGTGCACGGGAACCATTTTGGGAAACTGTTTATTACCAGGAAGGAGTGTGGGATGGGCTGAACTGTAAAGGTTTTGCTGTTGAGGCAATACACCATGGCCAGCCAAGAAAAGCATCAGAATCCATACGAGATCGAACTGCCGCAGTCCATCATTGATTCCTTCGCCCGATTCCTTGTGCCTGAAATTCAGAAATTCTATGCCAGTGACCAGGGGCAAAAAGAGCTTGAGGCATGGGAAAAGAAGTATTCTGATCAAAGCAAGGAGTGATATAAAATTTAGTACTGACAAAGGAAGGGCCACCCTAATTTTGGGTAGCCCTTCCTTCACTAATTACGCTAATAGATGAAAGAAATACTTGCTTTTACTAACTTTTTATCCAATGGTGTCCTCATTTTTTGAAGTCAGTTTGCGTTCATACCACCAGGACTTCACTTTCGGTGTAACTTTATATATTCCATAGCCAATGATGATGACGCCTCCAATAACGAGACCAGCCTTGCCGACTACTTTACATTTATTAATGAGTTCTTCAGTCTCTAAGGCAGCACGTTCTGCAGCTTTTTCCATAGCCTTCTCGGCAGCCTGTTTTGCCAAGAAATCAGAGTTTGCCTTTGCTCTCGCTGCGGCCTGTGCAGCATATCTTGCAGCGCGATCTTCGGCAACCTCTCTACGCACTTCACTAATAAGTTCGGAAGATATATTCAGCACATTTTTTATTGAATCATCGAATGTTCTCGTCGTCCAATAGCGGTTATAGCTGGCATATCCGCCTGTTCCCCTATGAAAATCTTTTTCTGCGGCATACTGCAGTGCCTTTTGGGTCACGCTGTAATCTCCGGGCCTCCCCTGAAGGAATCCTTGCTTAACCAAGACACGGTTCATTTCCTCTGCAGTTAAACCATAGTCTCGTCCCAAAATTCTCGCCGACACTTGCATGAACTTTCTATCTCCTTTCTGTTTAATCACGAAGTTATTTCCTTGTATTGCTGAATACCTGTACCGCTCGGATAATATATTCTGCGGCACCATTTCCGCACTGAAGTTCGACCATCTTCAAAAGCTCAGGATCGTTTATCATGTCACTTATTCCCTCCGAGAAGGCCTCGGCAAATTCTGCCTCGGTTAGATATTCTCCTGAACCATCGTTTATATCGTCCTCAACCATGTCGATCATATCTTGGTAGACTTGCTCAACGGCAGATTGGACTTGTGCTGAATCTTCTGGCAATTCCTTAAGGCACCCAATAGCTATAATGTTATACCAAAATGGTATATACAGTTCTGCCTCAATGCTATCAGTTTCGGTATATTCAGCCGCATGCGTGATGGAGTCCTCAAAATATGAGGTGAAGCTTTTGTCTTTGTAAATACGCGTTACATCCAAATTCCCCATTGCACGAAGTGTGCTTTCAGGGAGTTTCGCAGTCAGCTTTATAGTTTTGATGGTATTTATCATACCGTCAATCCTTTTTCGCTTTTTCTCAAGATTATCAATCAGGCCGTCAAGTTCCTCAAGCATATCCAAGGTAGGTGATTCCAAGAGTGCTTTTATGGTTTTTCGCTCATAATCGGCCTCTACAAAAATTTGAATGAGCATCAACCGTTGGATTGCCGCTTCGTCATAAAGCCAATATCCGGCTTCCGTCTTACTTGTAGGTTTCAGTAATTCAACCTTGTCGTATTCCTGCAGAGTCCGACGAGTGACACCCACAAGTTTGCAGACTTCACTAAGTCTCTTCATGGTGTTTCCCTCCCTGTAACAGCATTATAATTCCTGCACGCTACGGGCAGTCAATAGTCTTTTTATATTTTGTAAGATTTCAAAGAAAACCTAAGGGTTATCAATGATACAAAAACCAGAGGGCCAAGGTACATAGTACCTTGGCCCTCTGGTTCTGTGTTGACATCACAGCCACACCCTTACGGCAAAGCCGCCTTTGAAAAAGTAGGTGTTCGTGTAATGTCCATTTGGTGGAGATGAGGGGAATCGAACCCCTTACCTCTTGCATGCGAAGCAAGCGCTCTACCAAGTGAGCTACACCCCCATATGAACTTGTCTGCAAAAGGAGCGCTTTTGCGAAGCTTATTATAGCGCCCCTCGTCGTTTTTGTCAACATAAATTTTTGATTCTCTGCCGTTTTTCAAATAAATGCGAGATAGCTTGAGGGAGGGGCGTAATGAAAGCGTACGGAGGGGAACAACCGTTGGCTAGCGTATCGGAAAAATCTTCAGATGCCTCATATAGTTAGAAGGTTGCTTTTGAAAAGGCGGATTGGGCAAGATGAGGTTGCAACAGCTGCGATCCAGAGATGTTGGCTCGCTTTCCTCCTTACGATACACTAGATGGAATCGCCGACGCAAGGAAAACCCAGAAAACCCTGACATTCCTTTGACAAGCCTGCCGTTCTGCGCTATAATATCCCGGTAAACCTTATGTGCGGCGGCTCTTTGTACCGCTGCAAAAATGAAATACAAGGAGTTGCTTTTTATGCCACTGGTAACCACCACTGAGATGTTCAAAAAGGCCTATGACAACGGCTATGCCATCGGCGCCTTCAATGTAAACAACATGGAGATCGTTCAAGGCATCACAAGCGCATGCAAAAAGCTCAATGCGCCCGTTATTTTGCAGGTATCCTCCGGCGCGCGCAAGTATGCGCACCACGACTATCTGGTGAAGATGGTCGAGGCGGCAGTGGCTGAAACCGGCCTTCCGATCGCCCTGCATTTGGATCATGGCCCTGATTTTGAAACCTGCAAGAGCTGCATTGACGGCGGTTTTACCTCCGTAATGATCGACGGTTCCTCCAGGCCGTATGAAGAGAATGTGGAGCTCACCCGTAAGGTTGTTGAGTATGCACATGCGCATGGCGTTGTGGTAGAGGGCGAGCTTGGTAAGCTTGCAGGCATTGAGGATGACGTGAATGTTTCCGCCGATGATGCGAATTTTACCCAGCCGGAAGAGGTTGAAGATTTCGTATCCCGCACGGGTGTTGACTCGCTCGCCATCGCCATCGGCACAAGCCATGGTGCATATAAGTTCAAACCCGGCCAGAAGCCGCAGCTGCGCTTTGACATTCTCGCTGAAGTGGCGGAAAAGCTGCCCGGCTTCCCGATCGTTCTGCACGGCGCAAGCTCCGTTATGCCGGAATACGTGAAGATGATTAATGAATTCGGCGGTGAGATGCCCGATGCGATCGGCATCCCGGAGGAAATGCTGCGCAAGGCCGCGAGCATGGCCGTTTGCAAGATCAATGTGGATTCCGATATTCGCCTTGCGATGACCGCCTCTATCCGCAAGCATTTTGCAGAGTATCCGGGCCATTTTGATCCCCGCCAGTATCTCACCGATGCACGCAATGCGATCGAATCCATCGTGGAGCACAAGATCAACACCGTGCTCGGCTGCGCGGGTCAGGCATAAACCGGCCTCTTTTTCAAGGATTGTACACGACGGCGCCCGGTTTTCCGGGCGCCGTTTTTATGCTCTGCGAAAGGAGGAATATTTTTGTTAACGCTTACCTTGCTGCCGGACTGTTTTTCCGTTTGCCAGTTGTCTGATCCACATGAGGCGAATCTCGGCCAGCCCTTCACCTTCCTGTCCATAACAGATGAGGAAATTTCATTGGTCTGCCCGGAACAAAACACACCTGTTTCCGCTCTGAAGGTAGAGGCGGGCTGGCGGGCGTTTCGGATTTGCGGAACGCTAGCCTTCTCTTTAACCGGGATTCTTGCCGGCATTGCGGGCGTGCTGAAAGAAGCTGGAATCAGCCTTTTTGCCCTCTCTACTTACAACACCGATTATGTGTTGGTGAAGGCTTCCAAATTAAAAGCGGCTGTGGCCGCGTTGGAAGCCGGCGGCTATCGAATTGTATCAAGTGTTTTTTCTGCATAACTGGCATTTCCCTGTGTTTATCAATCGGTATTGACTTTTGTTATTGGCAATTTTATACTAATATAAATCAATAACAAGGGGGGAATTAGAATGATTGAGCAAATCAAAACAGTCCTGTCCGCAATTTTGGCCCTGGTGTTTGGGCTATATCAGTCCGTCGGCTTTGTGCCGGTGCCGGTCAAACCCGTTTTTACGGCGCATCCTGCCGTGTTTGAGGCCGGTGATTCCTACGCTGTGGCATGGGCGACCAGCGTTAAGGGGACGGGCTACCTCACCTACACCTATGATGGCAAAGAGTATACTGTATATGACGCTGCCAGCGGCAATATCAAAACCGACGACACGGTTCATGTGGTGAAGGTCAAAAAGGAGCATTTGGATGGCAACGCTTATCAGGTGCATTCCCAGAGCGTTTTGTTTAAATTTGGGTACACGGCCTTCAAGGGCGCAACGGTATCCAGCGAGGCAATTTCCTTCCGGGGCTACAGCGGCCAGGATGAAATTGAAATCGTATCCATTTCGGATATCCATGGAGAAACCAAAAAGATGAAAAGCGCTTATGCCGCGCTCGATGCCGACCAGGCCGATCTGCTGGTGCTCAATGGCGACATCACCAACACCAGTCTCTCCTTTCAAACGCAATTGGTCAAGGATATTCTGGGGAATGCCGCGTTCCTGTCGAAGGGGGAGTACCCTGTGGTTTATGTGCGCGGCAATCATGAAACACGCGGGGAATTTGCCGCCCGCCTGAAGGATTACTTCCCCACGGACACGAATGAGCTGTATTTCACCTTCCGTTATGGCCCGATCTCCGCGGTTGTGCTGGATTCCGGCGAAGACAAGGCGGACGATCATTATGAATACAGCGGACTGGTCGATTTTGAATCCTACCGCCAGCAGGAATTGGATTGGCTGAAAGGGTTGGAACGGGATGCGTCCGAAGGGGTTCAATACCGCCTCGCGCTTTCGCATGACCCGCACCTTGCCGATCATTTTGGTGAAAACTGGAGCGCGGAGCTTGGAAGGATCGGCACACAGCTGCTGATTTCCGGCCACACGCACAGCCTTTCCCTCCAGGAAAAAGATCTGACAAACCCGCTGAGCTTCATTACCTTTGTGGATGGCGGGAATGGAAACGATTTTATTGTTTCTAAAATCCTGCTGAAGGGGAGCAGCGCGCGGTTCTACGCAGTGGATCACAATGGAGAGGTTCAGATGGATCGTACCCTTCCGCTTGCTTAGGCTGCCAACCGGCCTGAAAGCGAAACGGAAGCTATTCGCAAGGCGCTTAAAATTGATAACAAGGATGGCTGACTGTGCGACATTTTTACGACATAAAGGGTGTTTTAATGAGTTATAATAAGGATTATTGTTCGTAATCCAAATAATAATAAAACCGCGTAGCTTCAAAATTCCCTGAAGCTACGCGGCCTTTGTGGTGGACACGAACGGACTCGAACCGTTGACCTCTCGCGTGTGAGGCGAGCGCTCTAACCAGCTGAGCTACGCGTCCTGATGTAGGCGCGGGAGCTGTATGCAGCCCCCGCATGATGGTGACCCGGACGAGAATCGAACTCGTGTTACCGCCGTGAAAGGGCGGTGTCTTAGCCGCTTGACCACCGGGCCGCTTGGTAGCGGCAGTCGGATTTGAACCAACGACACTTCGGGTATGAACCGAATGCTCTAGCCAACTGAGCTATGCCGCCATATGCCTGCCCACCAACGGGCGAAGCTTATTATAATATAATCGCATTGGGCTTGTCAACACTTTTCTTCCAAAAAGCTTAACAATTTTGCCCTTTTCTTTTTGCCATAGACCGGCCGCACAGATGATTGCCTTGTTAAGAGATCTTTTGTGAGCTCCTATACGATGCGAAGCCTAGCGGGAATCTTTGGATTGCAATCCCCTCTTACTTTTTCCTTTTTGTATTTCGATATCCACGCACCACCCGGATGCGTGTTTTTTTCTTTTTATAATAGTACAACACGTTAACCAATACGACAAACAGAATCACCAGCGCCGCAGCCGCAAAAATGATTTTCCCCACCGTGGACCGCATTCCTTTTTTCAGAAGGTTTCCCGTATACAGGATCAGGCTCCTCCGGGCCGCTTTTTCCGCCACGAGATCCACCGTGCCGATCACTTGACCGGCATAGAGGATGTTGGCCTGGCCGACCACCTCGCCCTTTTTCACCGGCGCGTCGATGGATTTTGGCATTTTTTCATCCGGCACGATCATAACGCCGGCCGCATCCAGGCCTTGAGGCACTAGCGCGCGCACTTCTCCCTTGGGCAAAAGCCGCACATAATCCGTTTGAAACGAGAGCTTTACCGCCACCTCGGATACAATCTGGGCCTGGTCTGCAACGGTTTCCAGCCTTAAATGATCAAACGCCCAATTAAACATCTTGCGGCAGTCGGCAAAAGCCGAGCCTTCCTTTCCTTTTATGATGTTCCCCTCCGCATCTTTATAGGGAGCGCGCAAAACGATCCCCAGGTAACGGTATCCATCACGGGAGGCCACGGAGATGACGCAGCGGCCCGCGTTGGTGGTCGTGCCCGTTTTAATCCCCTTGGCGCCTGCATAATAATAGCTGCTTGTAGAATCGATCAGTTCATTTGTCGTGCGGAGTGTCTGCGCTTCGCGCAGGTTGCTCTTCGGCAGTGTGAACTTTGCCGTATTCGTAATTTTCTCAAATACGGGCAGCCGCAGCGCGTATTCCACGATCTTGCGCAGATCTGCCGCGGTGGTATACTGCCCCTCTTCATCCAGGCCGTGCGCATTGACAAAATGGGTGTCCTTGCAGCCCAGCTTCTGCACAAAGGAATTCATCAGTGCGACAAAGCGCGGGATGCTTCCGCCGCCGATATAGTCCGCGATAATGTTGGCGGATTCATTCGCACTGTGCACCATCATGCAGTAAAGCAGGTTGAGCATGCTGATCTGCTCGCCTTCCTTGATGCCGACAAGGGAACTGCCCGTCCCATCCAGCGCGTGGATCGCATTATAGGGGGCTGTGACAATTGTGTTTTCCAGGTCAGCGCAGTTTTCAATGGCTACGATGGCGGTTGTAATTTTGGTCAGGGAAGCGGGCGCTGTGCGTTTCTCTGCGTTTTTATCAAAAATGACAGTGCCAGTATCCAGGCTTACCAGCATGGCAATCTCCGCATTCAAATCAATTTCATCGTTATAGGATGCAGCCGCCGGAAAAACGGCGCTCATAACAATTGTCAAAATACAACAGAAAAAAATTATTGCCTTTTTCATGGACAGTCTCCCCGTAAATGTTGTATGATAGGATATAGTGGCGAACAGGATGCGCGGCAAGGGACAGTATTGCCTATTTCCTCTGGAGGAATACAGCCGGCATGCGTTCACAATATGTTATAGTATAACAGCATTGCGGTGAAAAGGGAATCATTTTTCTCTCATTTCCGCACAGAAGCAATACACGGAGGGATACGCAAATGGTTTATGTTACCGGCGATATGCATGGCGATGCCAGCCGCTTTAGCGACCCACGCCTGAAGAAGTTGAAAAAAGGGGATACGCTGCTCGTTTGCGGTGATTTCGGCTTTCTTTGGAACGGGGGCAAAGCAGAGCAAAAGCTTTTGAAGCAAATTGGCAGCAAAAAATTCAACGTCTGCTTTCTCGACGGAACGCACGAAAATTTTGAACTCCTCAAAAGCTATGAGGTAATCGAGTGGAACGGCGGCAAGGCGCAGCAGATCTACAAAAATTTATATCATTTGATGCGCGGTCAAATCTATGAGCTCGAGGGGTTGAAGATTTTTACTATGGGCGGGGGCGAGAGCCCGGATATCGACATCCGTTTCGATAATGATAGCTGGTCCCGCGATGAGATCCCCACGCAGGTGGAGCTGATTGAGGGCGCGAACAATCTGGAAAAAGTGGATTGTAAGGTGGATATCATCCTGACCCATGAGCCGCCTGCCACGATCAAAGGGTTTTTAAAGCTCAAAGAAAAAGGCCCGGTGCGCGTGACGGCGCTCAACGCCTATTTTGAAGAGCTTGGCAAATCGGCTACCTTTCAAAAGTGGTATTTTGGCAGCATGCATGTGGATAAATATATCTCCAGCACACATACCGCTGTTTTCACGCATATTCTCGATGTGCGCACGGGTGAGCAGCTTCGGAAGTAAAGTTCCCGGAAAACTTTTAAATCCACAGCTCCATTTTTGGATGTCTGTGGATTTTTTGACGCAAAAAATAAAATTTATGAAAGCTGCCGATTAAATTATTTAATCCAATTTTTTGATAGAGGCTATAAGCGCTTTTTTATGGTGTTTCTTCACCCGTATGGAAAGGCTGCTCCTCTTCTATTGCTGACTGGAGGCATGCCATGGCTGCCCCAAATGCCTCTATCGGCACCCCGGCGCTTGCCAGCAGCAGGCAGGCGGCGCCCTTACGGGTAGTTTCCTCTGCCCTTACGCTGATCCCGGCGGCCTGCGCTCGCAAAAGCAGCGTCTGGATAGGTTCCGTGCTTTCCATCTCCAGGCGCACCATCAGGCCGGAGGCGCAAACTTCCACTTTTGCACGGCCACCAAACGCACAACGCGCCGCCTCGCACAACGCGCGGCTTTTATTCATATAGAGCTTGCGGGCCTTCCGGATTTGGGAAGAGAGGTGCCCGTCACGGATAAACTGGCACAGGGCAATCTGCTCCGCTTTGGAGGCCGTTTGATTATAGAGGCGGCCTTTTCGTTCATAGGCCTCCATCAGGCAGGTGGGCAGCACCATAAAGCTCAGGCGCAGAGAAGGCAGCAGTAGCTTGGAAAAAGTGCTCATATAGATCACGCTCTGCCCCCCATCCAACCCTTGCAGAGAGGGTACGGGGTGGGTAAAATAGCGGAACTCGCTGTCGTAATCATCCTCCAGCACAAGGCACCCGCTGCGTCGCGCAATCTGCAAAAGCTTTAGCCGTTGCGTTACCGGCATGACGTTGCCCATCGCATCCATATGGGAGGGGGAAATATACAGCAGGCGGATATCATCCCGTTCGAGTGCTGCAAATTCATCCCTTCCCTGCACATAATGTTGAACTGGAAAGCCATGATCCTCAAACACGGCGCGCCCCTGTGCAAATGCGTTGTTCCAAAAGCCGACCGGCGGCCGCTCCTCCATCAATCCACAGAGGATATGCAGAAGGCTCTGCACACCAGCGCCCACCACAATTTGTTCCGGAGAGCACACGACGTTCCGGCTTTTTGCCACATAGCTGCAAAGCGCCGCGCGCAGGTCGGGCTCGCCTTGGGGCTCGCCGTAGGTAAGCAGCCGCCCATCTGCCCGCAGTGCGCTTTTGATATACCGCCGCCACAGCGCGAAATCAAAGCTCTCCGCATCTACGGAAGCGGAGGCAAAATCATAACGGATATCAGGCGCAGCCTGATGGGATCGGGGATGAACCTGCGGCTCGCCAGGCTCCAACGGATACTCCAGGCTGGAGGCATAAAACCCACTTTGCGGCTTGGCCACAACATATCCCTCCGCCGCCAGCTGCAAATAGGCCGCTTCCACCGTGGTGCGGCTTACCTCCAACTCCTGCGCGCAGCGCCGGATGGAGGGGAGCTTTGCCCCGGCGGCCATCTTACCGGATGCGATCAATTCCTTATAATAAGTGTAGACACGCAGATAGAGAGGTTCGTTGTTTGTGCTTTCCTGCAATAGCAAATCACTTTTTTTCATAATAATGCCGATTCCTTCCCTGCTGCCAACCGCGGATTTGTGTGGTTTTGGCAAAGCCAAAGTTTCGACGTGCGAAACTTGTTTTCGCACTGTCTTTCGCGCTCGAAAAGCACAAAACGCAGTTTGAAAGAGAACTCTTTCAAACTCGCCCCTCCAAAAGAAAAAGTGGCTGCAAGCTTACCGCGCTACGGAAAAAAGCCAAGGGATGGCAAACTTTGCTTTGTTCAAAATTTAGTTTCAGTATAGCGACCTTTTAATTGTTTTGCAAGGCAGCGCACATATTTCACATGGGATCGTAGAAACTAACAATGCATGCCAAAGGAACCTGACGCCATTGAGTGTTTCTTGCGACAGACAACACGGGAGGCGGCAGATTCCTTTGGCCACAGATGCAAAACGAATAGGAGTGATTTTTATGCCGGCAGAGCCGCAGGACCGCAGCATTGAATGTTTGAATAAGATCTATCAGGGTGCGCAGATGGGATGCGAATCCATCTCTTTCCTCACGGAAAAAGTAACGGACGCCCAGCTTCTCAACGATCTGCACGAGCAGCACGATCAGTATGCAAAGATTTCCTGCCAGGCCTCGCAGGAGCTTTCCCAGCGCAAGGCCGTTCCAAAGGATAAGGGCCCGCTTGCGCAGGCGAACCTCTGGTCAGGTGTGCAGTTGAACACCTTGATGGATAAATCCGCAAACCATATTGCGGAAATTATGATTAACGGCAATACAATGGGGCTGATCGAGACAACGCGCACGATGAAGCAGTATTCCGACGTGCAGCCGGCAATTCAATCGCTTGGCCAGGCGCTGATCCAGACGGAGGAATCCGGAATTCAGAAGATGAAAAATTATCTCTCTTGAATCAAAGGCCACTACCAAATAGAATATCGCTTGGCAACAACAGAAAACGGCGCTTTTCGTGATGATGGCAACAACGAAAAGCGCTGTTTTTATTTGAAACAGGGCAGCGAGGGAACACCAGTTATATAACGCCCTTCTTCGGGCAGAACTCCGCCATGCAGCAGCTTTCACACATCGCCTTGCGCGCCGTGCAGCAGGCGCGGCCATGCAGCACGCAGCGGTGGCAAAAATCGTTGCTCTCCTCCGGGGGCAAAAGCTTTCGCATAGTAACCTCTACCTTATACGGATCCTTCGTATCGACGAATCCAAGCCGGTTCGACATCCGAATAAAATGGGTATCCGCCACCACGGCCGGTTTTCCGTAAACGTCGCCCACAATCAGATTTGCTGTTTTGCGCCCTACTCCGGGCAGGGTGGTGAGGGCTTCCACCGTGTCCGGTACAACGCCGTCGAACGCATCGCGGATTTTTTGGGACATGCCGACGATATCCCGCGCCTTGCCGTGATAAAACCCACAGGAGTGGATGATCTCCTCCACATCTTCTACATTCGCTTCGCAAAAGGCCTCCAGCGTCGGATATTTTTCAAACAGAACCGGTGTCACCAGATTCACTCGCGCATCGGTGCATTGGGCGGAAAGGCGCGTGGCGATCAGCAGCTGTAGCGGCTCCTCCGCGCGCAGGGAACAGATTGCATCCGGATATTCCTTTTTTAAGGCGTCTACCGCAAGGCGCGCACGTTCTTTCTTCGTCATGGAAAATCCCTTCTTTCTCAAGCCGGGCCCCTTGAAAGGAGCCGGGCGGCCCGGCTGGTATGCTTCGGCTTTATTATACTGTATTCTCCCAAATCCGCCAAGCCTTTCTCCTGTAAATTTCCTCTTCCGATTTCTTCCGGCATTGGTTTGGCCAAGAAGCGTGATACAATTGGATGAAGAAAGCGTGTTGTTTTGAGAACTATCAGCCGAGCGGGCGTATTGGGGCGTTGGGGAATTCTATAGGGCGTTCGCGTGATTTTGTTTTAAAACATAGCCGTCATACGCTTCCCGCTTATCACCGATCATATTACAAAAAAATTGTCATTTGATACTTGACGGCACGGACAAAATATGATATAGTAACATTCGCGTTAAGAGTGCACACGCTGGTGTAGCTCAGTTGGTAGAGCAGCTGATTTGTAATCAGCAGGTCGGGGGTTCAAGTCCGTCCACCAGCTCCACCTGTTTTCATCATCCGTTCGCCGGTGCGATACGCGCGTTTTTCATTGATATTTGGGAGAGTTCCCGAGCGGCCAAAGGGAACAGACTGTAAATCTGTCGTCACTGACTTCGGTGGTTCGAATCCACCCTCTCCCACCAACACCCGACATGTCGAAACATGTCGGGTGTTTTTCGTTAGGGGCTTTTTAGCGAATGAAGGCCTATCGATCTGAGTTTCATCTAAAATCCAAACCGGAAGTTGATCCAAAAGATAGCCTGCGGGGTGCGTAGTATCATGAAAAGGAGGAGATATCCATCATGAACAGCGATACGGTATTCTTTTTTCAGGAGCATATTGACGCATTGCCGCTATATGAAGCATTAAAAAAAAGAATTGTAAACGAAATAGAAGATGTGCGGATCAAGGTGCAAAAAAGCCAGATTTCTTTTTATAACAAACACCTTTTTGCCTGCGTTTCCTTTGCCCGGCTGCGTAGGAAGAAAGACTGCCCGGCCGCTTACATCGTGGTGACCTTCGGATTGAATCACAAAGTGGATTCGCCGCGCATTGAGGTGGCGACAGAGCCGTATCCTGCCCGTTGGACACATCACCTGCTTGTTTCACAGCTAGGGGAAATTGATGAGGAACTTATGCTGTGGATCAAAGAAGCGGCTGATTTTGCGGCAGTAAAATAGAAATAAAATTATGAATCAGGAAGAATTTGAGGTGTTTAAAGTGCCGTTCTTTTCGACCCTGTGGGAAAGTGCTTTGTTCATCGCATTTTTTGGCTAGATAGCCTGCGCAATGGCTATTCGGCTTCTTCTCCTATATAAAAACCAAACCTCCCGCAACCGCTTATTTGGCGGCTACGGGAGGTTTCCCATGCTTTGCATTCGTTTTTTTGCGCGTCAATAAGACGACCGCCTCAATATGATTTGTGAACGGGAACATATCCACCGGCTGAACCCGCTTCACCTGATACCCGCGTTTTGTCAAAAAGAGCACATCCCGCGCGAGGGTTTCCGGGTTGCAGGAGATATAAACCACTCGCTGAGGCGCAAGTGTCAGCAGGGAGGAGAGGAACGCCTCGTCGCTCCCGGCACGCGGCGGGTCCATCAACACAACGTCCGCCCGCTCGCCGGCCGCCGCCATATCGCGCATCCACGCGCCGGCATCCGCGCAGTAAAAGCGGGCGTTTTTGATCTGGTTCCGCTTTGCGTTTGCAATCGCATCCCGCACGGCCTCACGGTTTACCTCCACGCCGACAACCTGCTTTGCGCCGCGCCTGGCGGCAATCAGCCCAATTGTGCCGGTGCCGCAATAGGCGTCCACCACCGTTTCTCGCCCGGAGAGCGCCGCGTAGCCCATCGCTGTTTCATAGAGCACCTCTGTCTGCACGGGATTGACCTGGTAAAACGACTGCGCGGAAATGCGGAACACACAGCCGCACAGCTCATCCTCGATGAATCCAGGGCCGAAAAGCGTTTTTTCCTGTGTGCCCAGCACCAGGCTCGTTCTACCGGGGTTGATATTTTGCAAAACGGTGGTGATCTCCGGATGCTCTTTGAGCAGCGCCCCAACAAAGTGATTTTTGGAGGGGAAAACCGGCGATCCCGTTACCAGCACGACCATGACCTGCCCGCTTGCAAAGCCGCGCCGCACCAGCACATGCCGCAAAAAGCCGCGCCCTGTATCCGCATAATACGGCAGGAGCTTAAACTCCGCAAGCAGGCGGCGCACGGTTACAATGATCGCATCCGCCGCCTCATTTTCGATCATGCAGCGGTCTACCGGCACGATGCGGTGCGTGCTCGATTGATATACGCCTGAGATAATCCGTTTTTTGCGATCCAATCCGAAGGCTGCCTGCACCTTGTTGCGGTAATGCAGGGGATTCTTCATGCCGATCACCGGCTCTACATGGCCGAATTTACCCATCAGGCCAATCACCCGGCGCTCTTTCCAGCGCAGCTGCTCCTCATAATCCAGGTTTTGCAGCTGGCAGCCTCCGCATTTTTTATAAAGCGGGCAGGGTGCCGCCGCCTTTTGCTCCCTTTTTTCCTCCGGCATAATGCCCTCCCTAAAAATGAAAACATGATAAATTGTTGGTATTTATTAACTGACACGATCAGAGCCTGTTTCATAACAGCGTGCTCAGATGATTCCATTCTATCAGATTTTGCCGCCGCCGAAAAGGGCAGGGCAGGGTTTGCGGCAAAAAAAGCGTGCGCAAATCACAGCAGAGCCAATTTGCGCACGCGGAGAAGTGTTTTGAAAGGCTTTACAACAGGGCGGGTTCGAGGGCTTCCCCCAACCGGCCGCAATACCAGCCGGATATGCCGTCCTTTTTGACCAATGCCCCTTTGGAGGTTTCCAATATGACTGAAAGATGGTCGCCCGGGCAAACAGGCAGGCGGTAATCCGTGCTGTCATAACAGCGCATGGTTTTCCCGCTGCCAGAGAGATCTTCATTCAGCACCCAAAGCCTGCGGCCGGTATGCCGGTGTTCCACGAATGAAAATTCCGCCCCACGCTCCAAAAGCCGAACGGCGTTATCGGTATACAAGAGGCAAAACGGGTCCTCAGATCCCTCTTGCAGATCCAGCGCCACCCTGACCGGAAAGCCGTCGAAGCTTGCAAAGGTAAATTCCTCCGAATCCTCCGCTGGAATGATCAGCAGGTTAAGCTGCCCGGTGCGTTTAAGGCTGCATCCGCCATCTATGCTGATGATATGCTGCTCCCGGTTGATGATCGGGTTCGCGCAGTCGATCTTGTCGTTATACAGCGTTACAGGCCAATGGCCGACCACGACATATTTCGAAAACCGGAGCCCCTTCTCCAGAAACGCGTCGTTTTTTAAGCATGGATGCGCATCCGTGCCTTCCAATGTGGAGAGCTCCTGCGTGGGCAGGCCCCCGTGCACAAAAATGAAATGCGGCGTTTCAATGATGGTTGGAAGGGACTTCAGAAAATCAAGCTCCTTGTGAAAACCGGCCTGTATTTTGGTGCGCGCCGCCAACAGGTCGAGCGGGGAGCGGATGCGGATGCCGAGCTCTTCGCACATTTCCGAGAGCAGGCAGCCGCCCCAATGGCGCTGCATATGTTTGAGGTAGGGATAAATCTCCGCGATATGCCACCGGCCGATCATCTCCAGCCGGTGGGCGTCGACATTGCCGATTAGCGGATATACGGTATGCGTTTCGCACAGCTCCATCACATAGCGCAAAACACCAAGGCTATTCGGCCCCTTTTCGATCATATCGCCTATGATAAACAGAACGTCGTCCTTTGAAAAGTTAGCCGTTTCGAGCGCGCCTTTCAAGTGACCCAATTGTCCGTGGATATCGCTTGTCACAAGGATGCGCCGGTCAGCGGGCAGGGTGAGGCGATTTATTTGTATTTTCATGAGCTGGCTCCTTTTTATCAATCTTGTTTAACAGCCATGCCTCTACGCTCTTGACCCATTTTTTTTGCACACTCTGGACAAAGCCCGAAGAATTCCATCTTGTGGCCGGAAATCTGAAAGCCGGTTTCCCGCACCAGCTGTTCTTCAAGCTGCTCAAAGGGGCATACAGACAGGGGCACGCTCTTTTTACAGGCCGTACAGGTTAAAAAGTGCCTGTGCTCCGCCGCGATTTCATAGCGGGCAATTCCATCATCATAGATGCTGCGCCGTACAAGCCCTGCATCCACATAGGCATCCAGGCTGCGGTAAACCGTGGTCAACGCAAGCCTTGGGAAAGCACTGCAAACCTCGATATGTACCTGCTCCGCTGTCAGAGGCGATTGCGCCGCGCTCACTGCGGAAAGGATCGCCCTGCGCTGCGGCGTTTGCCGCTGCATACCATCACCGCCTTTTATGCTGTTTCTTCCTGCCAGCCCTTGCACACATCAATCCAGCCCTTGCTGGCGGAAAGCGCGGCCAGCTCCTCACACGAGAGCTCAATGGCGCTGTTGGAGCTGCCCGCCGCGGGGAATACGGTGTCAAACCGCTGAAGGGAGATATCCATATAGACCTCCGTCGTCCCCTCCGGCAGGGTAAAGGGGCATACGCCGCCCACGGCGTGCCCGGTCAGGCGCAGCACTTCATCCGGGGGGAGCATCGTCGCCTTCCTGCCGAAAAAGTCCTTAAATTTCCGGTTGTCGATCTTGGCATCCCCTGCCGCAACAATCAAAATGCAGGTATCACCATTGGAAAAGGAGAGGGTTTTTGCAATCCGCGCGGGCTCTGTGCCCAGCGCTTCAGCGGCCAATGCCACGGTTGCGCTGGAGGAATCGAATTCATGGATCCGCCCCCCCAGGCCCTGTTCCTTGAAAAATGCTCTTACCGTTTCAATCGCCATCGTTATGCCTTCCTATCTGTTTAATATTTTATGCTTCAATCGCCCCGGCCCGCAGCAGCGCATCCACCTTCAGCACGGCGGCCTGCGTTTTGCCATCCCGGATTTCATTCTCCAGCACCATGCGCACCGCTTTTGCCAGCGGAATGCGCTGCATGGTCAAAAATTCATCCGCATCGAGATCCTGCTCGCCAAACGTAAGGCCGGAGGCAAAATACATGTGGATGATTTCGCCGCAGTAGCCGGGCGTGGGGTAAAATTTGCCGATATCACGAAAGTGCTGCGCAGAAGCGCCCGTCTCCTCGCGCAGCTCGCGCTTGCCGCTTTCCAGCGGGTCCTCACCGCGCTCCAGCTTCCCGGCGGGCAGCTCAAGCAGTTCCTCCCCGTAGGGGTAGCGGTATTGCCGCACAAACAGCAGCTCGCCTTCCGGCGTGAGGGCGGCGATTGTCACGCCGCCGGGATGCTCCACTACTTCACGCCCGGCTGTTTTTCCATTTGGCAAAAGGGCAGTATCATTGCGCACTGTGATGATCCGGCCGGTATAGATCGTATTTTTTTCAAGGGTTTTTTCTGCCAAGTTCATAGAGGGTCCTTTCCGCCCGCCCCCGCATGAACGCGGGCCGCCGGGCATATAAATTGTGAAGAGGCCGCCAAGGCCTGAAGGACAGGAGGAATCACGCTTGGATCAAATTGTTCGGGCAGTAGAGCCCGATTATGAAACAACGCGCGCCATGCTGGATGCGTTAAAACGCCGCTTCCCGCACGCCAGGCTTGGCGTGTGCGGTAGGAGCCTCAGCGGACGCTCGATTTACACGCTCTCCATCGGCCCGCAGGAAAATCCGGTGCTCTACGCCGGAGGGTTCCACGGCCAGGAATGGCTGACCCCGCTTTTGCTGCTGCGCTTTTTTGAGCGCACGGCAACGGCCGTATGGGAGGGGGATAATTTTTCAGCCATCCCGATCCAGGATGCGCTGCATGGGCGCGGAATGATGATCGTGCCCTGCGTCAATCCGGATGGCGTTCAGATCGCACTGCACGGCGCGCAGGGGGCTGGGCGCTATGAAGCGCTTGCAACCCAAATCAGCGGCGGCGATTTCAGCCGGTGGAATGCAAATGCGCGCGGTGTGGATATCAACCATAATTTTAATGCGGGTTGGGAAACGCTGCACCAGATGGAGCAGGAATCCGGAATCACCGGCCCCGCGCCCCGGCAATACGGCGGCACAGCGCCGGAAAGCGAGCCGGAAACGCAGGCGTTGGTGCGGCTATGCCGGGCCCATTCCTTCCGCCATGCGCTGGCCTTTCACAGCCAGGGGGAAGAAATCTTCTGGGAATATGGAGAACATACGCCGGAGCGGGGCAGGATGATGGCAAAAATTTTTGCCGCCTCCAGCGGCTACCAGCTCGTGGAAAACGACGGCCTCGCAAGCCATGGCGGCTTCAAGGATTGGTTCCTCTCCGAATTTAATCGCCCGGGGTTCACCTTTGAAATCGGCAGGGGGGAAAACCCGCTGCCGCTGAGCGGCTTTGAGCAGATTTATGAAAAGCTGGAGGAAACGCTTTTGCTCGCCGCGCTCATGTAAAGTTTTCATTCAACAGTATTATAACACATTCTGCGGATTCGTCCATGAGAAAATGAGCCGCGCCAGCTATCCGGCGCGGCCTTGCTTATTTCTTTGAACTGTTCGGGAATTTCTTTCTCAACCGACACAGGGGGAGCCATAAAACTGCAAGCACCCACAACAGGCAGATGCAGCAATAGAGCAGCGCCATGCGACCAGTGGATAATCTCAGCGGCAGGCATGCGGCCGGAAAGGCCACAAATGCAAGCAGCCCGCCGAACAGGCTCACTTTACCCGCGCAGGCGTTGGCGGCATTCCACTGCGCTGCCCCCTGCATGGCTTCCGCCACGTGGTAGCCGAGCCGAAAATCCGGGAAGGCGGAGTGCCGTTTCCAGAGAAGCAGGCCAAGCGCCAGCGATAGCAGCTCGGAAAAACCATAAAGCAAATATACGGCGATCATCCTGCCACCCCCTCTAAACGGCTCAGCAGAATGCGTCCGAAAGAATCTCCAGCACATCTCCGTCGCTGACCACAACCGGATCCACCTCAAATAAGCCGCCCATCGTCTCCCTCGCGTTGCACGTGAGGGCGGGGAACTCCTCCGGCGACATGCCGAAGGAAGAGAGCGCCAGCCCATCCACGCTGCATTCCTTTTGCAGCGCGTCCAAAGCGGTCAAAAAATCCTCCGGCCGTTGCGCATCTGATTTGCCGAGTGCGCGCGCCATAGCGGCCATGCGCTCCCGGCAGGCCCCCAGCCGGATCAGCTTCTGATAATAGGATTTGCTGATCGCAATCAGCGCCGCGCCATGCGGCAGTTTTGGATGAAACGCACTCATCGCATGGGCGATCGAGTGCTCGGAGATACAGCCGGAAAGGGTTTCGACCATGCCGGAGAGCGTGTTTGCCAGCGCAACGTCGCCGCGCGCCTCCAAATCCGCTCCATCCCGCACCGCACGCGGCAGGCTTTTCCCAATGAGGCGGATTGCCTCCAGCGCCATTAAATCGCTGATTGGGTTCGCTGTGCGGTTGAGATACCCCTCCGTGCTGTGAAACAGCGCGTCGAAGCCCTGATAGGCGGTCAGCCGCGGGGGCACGGAAACCATCAGCTCCGGATCGACAATGGAGAGGACGGGAAACGTTTTCTCATAGCCAAAGCCGATTTTTTCCTGTGTTTCTTCATTGGTGGTTACCGTCCAAGGGTCGGCCTCCGTGCCGGTGCCCGCGGTTGTGGTCACCGCAACAACCGGCAGCGGCGCATTGGGTACCGCTTTGCCCTTGCCTGTACCGCCGGAAATATAGTCCCAATAATCGCCCGGGTTTCTCGCCATCACGGCAATGGCTTTGGCAGCGTCGATGCTGCTGCCTCCTCCCAGGCCCAAAACGAAATCACAGCCCTCTTCCCGGCAGAGCGCCGCGCCCGCCATCACCTCCGCCTTGGTCGGGTTTGGCGTGATCTGGTCATAGAGAACGGCACTTGCCCCTGCTTGGGCAAGCTGCTCCTCCACCCGGCCGAGATAGCCGTGCCTTTTAGCGGATTGACCGGCGGATGTGACGAGCAGCGCCTTCCGGCCGGGCAGCACACAGCCGCCGAGCGCAGTCAGGCAGCCCGCTCCATACAGCAATTTGGTTGGCAAATAAAATTCATACGGCATTGAGATACCCTTCTTTCTCCGTAACGGTTTGCTATCATTTCATATATAGCGAAATATAACGCAGCCTTTCCGAAAAGTCAAGCTTCGGAAAGGCTGTGCGTACTTCTTAACATATGATGGTTTGATTAAAATTATTCCAACCCATATCACCCATTATTGAGAGCTCTATAAAAGCAATCAGTTCCCGATGGGAAACCCATTGCGGCTATCCCCGGGTGGAAAAAGAGGTGAGCGAGATATCCCCCGTGGAAGCCGATAGCTCTATTGCGCGGCTTTCATCTCCGGAAGTAAGGGTTCCTTTTGAAGATGCGTGCTGGGAGCCGGAGTGCCCGGTTACCGCTCCCTCAAACTGATTTTTCAATTTGCCGGTTCCAATTTGATACGCCAGCCGGAACCCATCCTTTGTGGGCCAGGCAAGCTGGATGTTGCCCACCTCCGTCTGCATGGAGAGCGATTTCGATACGCGGCTGCCCTCCTCCCAGGCAAGGTTCCCGGTTGCAGCCACAAGCTTTGCCGAATCGGCCGAAGTACGTTTTAAATAAGTGTTTCCCACCTGCACAGAAGAAATAAGCGCGCCAACCTGCATGTTTTCCACCGTCAGGCTGCCTACGTCTACCTCAGCGTTTAAAGAGGTATACTTTGCCGCGGGCAGATAAATTTCAACGGCAATCTCGGTAAAGGAATTTTGATCGGGCAAACGAAGCCCAAGGTGAAGCGCCCCGTCTTCCTGCTCCGCATAGGGAAGAGAAGAGAGGTCGTCCACGGAATTCTTTCCATAATATCGCACATACATAGAAGCGCTTTGGTCCGGGGTGGAAAGGACAGATACCTTTGCAAAATCGAAGGAAAGGCGAATCGGCTTACTGGAATCCACGGGGAACTGCATGTGGGTTTCCCCAAGGAATTGCCCCGTTTCATGCTCATGCCAGCTCTTAATGGAATCGAGTAGATGGTTCCAGCTGCTGTCCCCCTCGAGGATACTGCGGATTTCCCGCGCGCCGACGGCGGCGCCCAAACAAACGGTCAGCAACGATGACAGCAGGAAAATGACCGTAAGGGCAATACAGGCTTTTTTCATAAAATCGTTCCTCCCTTTCTCAGCGGAGCCGCCGGTAGCAGGTGCGCAGGCTCCACACAATTAAAAGGATCACCAGCACACCGGCGCTTACAAGCGCCACCGCTAACGAGATGAAAAACAGCGCCAGCAATGCAGATGAGGTAAAAATACCGGCCACTATGCTTGTAACCAGCACAACCGCCCCGGCCGCCGCAAGGGCGAACCCGGCCGGGAGGCCCGGCAAGGCGATCAGAACAATATCTAAAATGAGCAATACGGTAAAAAGCGTCCGGTTTCTATTCTCCGCAGAAGCGGGATAGGGGCGCGCCGCGGCTCCGCCTGCGTTTTGCACCAGTGCAGGATTCGGCGGGGAAACCTGCCTGTAAGCACCAGGCTCCGCTTTGTTTTGTTGCAGGTAAGTTTGGGCAATCTCCTTCGGATCGCCAAGCGCGCGGCAAATTTCCTCTTCCGATTTGCCCTCCCCGATGCCCGCTGCAAAATGCTCCTCATAATCCTGTAGAATCTCCTGCCGCTCTTTGGCCGGCAGATATAGAAGCGACTGGTAAAGCGTGTTTAAAAAATCATTTTTCGTCATGTTGGATCCCTCCAATCAAATGATTGACTTGCTGCGAAAACTCCATCCATTCCGCGTAGAGCTCCTCCTGCGTTTGGATACCCTTCTGTGTCAGGCGGTAGTATTTGCGTGGCGGCCCTTCCGGGGATTCCCGCAGCGTTACCTCGAAATACCCCTCATTGCGCAGGCGGCGCAGGATGGGATAAATCGTCCCCTCAGAGATGGAAATTTCACCGCTGATCGCCTCTGCCAGCTCGTATCCGTATTTTTCGCCTTGGCGCAGCAAGGTTAACACACATAGCTCCAGCGCGCCCTTTTTGAATTGTACATTCAAACCGCTTGCTCACCTCTTTCGCGATTTTTGCAATTGCTGTTCTCCCGAAAAACGGAATCCCGTTTTTTCGTGTCTATAATATATCACACGGTACTGCACATTGCAACATAGTTGCCATCAATTCATAAAATTTTTAAAATTGCCAAATGATTTTATGTCCGACACAAAAATATCTTTTTCCACGTTGGATATGCTAATCCAGAGAATGACTTGATTCAACCAGGCATTGAGATACAAAAACAATCAGAAAATGGTGATAAAATCATGCAACGCATTCAAATAGGAAAGCTTTTTTCCATAGTTGGGCTGTTCATCAGTTTTGCAGTAGCTTGCGCTCTCCCCACGGGCGCGCAAGGCACGATAATCGGCACGGCGCAGGGGAATCTCTCCGTCCCGGATGCCGGGATCATTCCGCAAATTACGGTTGGCGGGGAGGAGGCTTACAGCATGTTCGCCCATGCCGCCTTGCCTGAAAATACGCCGTTTCACCGTGCGGAATCCTATGAAGACGCTGGGATGGAGGCCCTTCTCTACGCTGGCTATCCCTTTGACGGCCTCGGGCTGCAAAAAAAATATGGGGTCTCAGGCGATTTTGCGCGCGTGATAACGCAGCAGGCCATCTGGTCCTATATTGAAGGCTGGCCGGTCGATTCGAGCGACGGCAGCATCCGCACGCGTTATATGAAGGATCTTCTACAGGCGGCGGAAAACCAAACGCCGCAGGAGCACCCCGTATCCATTTCGCCTGAGAGTCCGTCCTTCCGGCTCCAGGGCGGATTTTACCGCTCTGAAACGCTTAGCCTGACGCAGGCGGATGGCAGTGTCACCGTTCATCCGGAAAACGGCATACAGGTGTTGGCCGAGGATGGTTCCGCTGTGACAACGCTTCGCCAAGGGGACCGCTTTCTCCTTCTGGCGCCGGAAGGCCTGACAGAACTCTCTTTGCCTGTCACACACCTTTTTCAAGAGGTGGTAGCGGTGCACTATATCCCGGATACGGACAACCCCCAAATGGATCATCTCCTGCGGGCACAGGCGCAGGAGACGACACGCGGAGGGACCTGGCGCTTTCCCCTGCCGGAGCAGCCCTCAAGCACGGAGGAACTCAGCGTCTCCCACCCGCCGGAGACAACGCAGGCGCCTTCCTCCGCCCCCATCCCCACAGAAACAACGGCAATTGTTTCCCCCGATACTGGTGATGGCGGCACGCCGCTCACTGCCGCCGCACTGCTGGGCCTATGCTTTGTTGCATCGGGGCTGACCTTCTTTGGCAAACGGAGCAAAAACGGCACGCGGTAATGCAAAAAACGGCTCTTCCTCTTTTAAAGCCCAAAGTTTGCGGCAAGGAACAGAAAAGCTGGCCGCAAGGCCGTTCCAGTTTTCTTCAGGCGGGCCTATGGCCCAGTTCCTCCTTGACATTTCAGGGCCTTTCCGCTATGATTTTACGGAAGAATAGGAAAGAATTTGGAAGGGGCCAATAGTATGCTTTCGAATACGGAAAAGACGATGGAAAAGGTTGTCGCGCTGTGCAAAGCGAGGGGATTTGTTTATCCTGGCAGCGAGATTTACGGCGGCCTGTCGAACACCTGGGATTATGGCCCGCTGGGCGTGGAGTTTAAAAACAACGTCAAGCGCGCATGGTGGAAAAAATTTGTGCAGGAGAGCCCCTATAACGTCGGCCTCGATTCTGCGATTCTGATGAACCCGCAAACGTGGGTCGCCTCGGGCCATGTGGGCGGCTTTTCCGACCCACTGATGGATTGCAAGGCCTGCAAAACGCGCCATCGTGCGGATAAGCTCATTGAAGACACGGGCGTGAACCCCGCCGGCTGGAGCTTTGAGCAGATGTCTGATTATATCAAGGAGCACAAAATCGTATGCCCGGAGTGCGGCGCGTGCGACTTTACGGATATCCGCAAATTCAATTTGATGTTTAAAACCTTCCAGGGTGTAACGGAGGATGCAAAAAACGAGCTGTATCTCCGTCCGGAAACGGCGCAGGGCATTTTCGTCAACTTCCCGAATATCCAGCGTACCACCCGCAGGAAGATCCCCTTCGGCGTGTGCCAGATCGGCAAATCCTTCCGCAATGAGATCACACCCGGCAACTTTACCTTCCGCACGCGCGAATTTGAGCAGATGGAACTGGAATTTTTCTGCAAGCCCGGCACGGAGCTCGAGTGGTTCTCCTATTGGAAAGACTACTGCCACAAGTGGCTGCTCTCCCTCGGCATGCGGGATGAAAACCTCCGCCTGCGCGACCATGAGCAGAAGGAGCTTTCCCACTACTCCAATGCGACAACGGATTTTGAATACCTCTTTCCCTTCGGGTGGGGTGAATTGTGGGGCGTTGCAAGTCGCACGAATTTCGACCTGACGCAGCACCAGAACACCTCGGGCAAGAGCCTTGAATATTTCGACCAGACCACGAATGAAAAATACCTGCCTTATGTCGTCGAGCCGTCGCTCGGCGCAGACCGTGTGGCGCTCGCCTTCCTTTGCGACGCATACGATGAGGAAGTGGTGGATGCGGAAAAGAACGACACCCGCGTGGTGATGCACCTGCACCCGGCGCTCGCGCCGATGAAGGCCGCCATTCTGCCGCTCTCCAAAAAGCTCAGCGAGGGCGCGATGAAGGTGCATGACCTGCTTGCAAGGCGCTTCATGGTGGAGTATGACGACGCGGGCTCGATCGGCAAGCGGTACCGCAGGCAGGATGAAATCGGCACGCCGATGTGCGTAACCTATGATTTCGACAGCGAGACGGACGGCTGCGTGACCGTGCGCGACCGCGACACGATGGAGCAGGTGCGTCTGCCGATCGACGAGCTGACGGCGTTTATCGAGAAAAAGCTGGAGTTCTGAAATCCATAAAGGATAGCCTATACAGGAAGGGCACACCGCAAAACCGCGGTGTGCCCTTCTTTGTTGGTCAAATCGATAGCTGGAGCCATTTACAGTGCCTTGTCAAGCCTCATTTTTACGAAAGCAAGCACCGCCGCGGCCGCATTTGCCGCCACGTAGGCCCACCACACGCCGTTCACACCAAGCAGGGGAGCCAGAAGAAATGCGGCGGGGATAAAAAACACCAGATTTGCGGCATACAGAAGGAATGCCCATAGCTTTTGCCCGACGGCCTGGCACGCCGCGCCGGACAGCATCGGCAGGGGCACAAAAATGAGCGCCCACGCTAGTATCCGCAGCCCCTCGCCGCCGCGGGCGATCAGCTCGCGGCTATCGGTGAATAGGCGGATCAACGAGCCCGGAGTAACCTCCATGAGGAGCAGCAGGGCCAAGGCGTAGATCAGGCTGAGCATGGAGCAGAACCGGACTGTTTTTTTGACGCGCTCCGGCTTCCCGGCCCCAAAGTTATAGCCTACGATGGGGCTGAGCGCCTGCGTGATTGCCGTAAAGGGCATAATGGCAAAGGTGATGATCTTGCTGATATAGGCATAGGTATTCACGGCGACTGTCCCGCCGGCATCCCGCAGGAGGTTGTTCAGCACGACGGACAGAATGGAGAGGCTGCCCATCTGGATCAGGGATGGCAATCCGATCGCCAGAATTTCGCGTATCCTGCGCAGGCTGCATTTCGCGCCCTTGAAGCTTTGCGTGGTAAAGCGCAGGAAAAACAGCACGCACATGCAGAAGCTTGTAAATTGGCAGGCCACCGTGGCCAGCGCGGAACCGCGCACGCCCCAGCCCAACACGAGGATAAACACTGCATCCAGCACAATGTTGATGGAGATTGGGATCACCCAAATGAGCAATCCATACAGCATTTTACCTTCGGCGCGGATAATCGATGAAAAGCCGGTCGAAAACACATTGCCCAAAAGCAGGATGGTAAAATATTGCTTTGCATACGGAAGCAGCTCCCCCGTAACGCCCATCCCTTCCAGCAGCGGATTGAGTAGTGAAAGGCCAAGGATGGTGATGAGAAGCGCCGAGCTGTAAAAGGCGAGCATTGCATTCAGCGTGACTTCGCCCGCCTCCTGCTTTTTCCCCTCCCCCAGCTTCCGGGAGATGATGGAGGCCGCGCCGCCGCCCAGGGCGGTGGAGATTGCGCCCTGCAAAATGACGAACGGGAACACAACGGATATGCCGCCCATGGCGTTATCCCCTACGCCCCAGCTGACAAAAAGCGCGTCCGTCAGGGTGTAAACGGCATTGAGCAGCAGGGCGGCCAAGGTGGTCGCCGCAAAGCGGAGCACCAGGCGGGGGAGGGGCTCCTCCCCCAACGCGGCGGTAGCGGAGGGGGCGCCGATTTGTTTTGTTCTTTCCGTCATGGTTATTTCAGGCCTCCGAAAGCGCTTTGGTAAAACCACGCCGAGGAGAAAACGTTGCGCCACCAACCGAAGTGTGTTGGCGTGTAGCGGTAATATTTCTCCACCTCCTGGATCAGGCCCAGATACCCCTGCATCACGGCATAGCGGATTTTTTCTTCCCGCGTTACGCGGATGGGCTCATCCGCCACGGCATTATATGCGGCAAGGGAAACTTTTTTCTGTTCCAGGGGTTTCTGCCATTCGAGGCATGCAAAATCCGCGATGCGGTCGCCCCAGAAGCTGCGCTCCGGGTCGATCCATGCATATTTGACCGCGCCGTTTTCCCGGCTGCAGATGATATTTGGCCACCAGATATCAAAATTGACCATGCAGCATTCCGCTTTTTTTAAAATATCCTGATACCGGTCGATATAGGCGAGCAGCTTTTTACCGCGCTTTGATTTTTTCCCCACGCGCGCACAGTCATCCAGAAGCGACTGCGTCATTGCGCGGATTGCCTGATACCAGTCGTCATACAGGCCGTTTTGGAGATAACCGAACCGGTCGTTTTTCACTTTGTGGATCTGAGCCGCCATGGTTGCCGTGATGGAACTGGCCTGCGCTTTCTCAGAGTCGGAAAAGTTCATCTGATCCAATTGTTTCCCGGAAAGCTTTTCCATAATGAAATAATCTGTAGGAAGCAGCTTGTGTTCAAAATCCTCAAAGTAGACCTCCGGCACCGTGATAGGCGTATGTTCCCGCATCTGGCGGTACCAGAACACTTCAGCGCGCATCATCTCTTTTTCATACGTCATAACCGGAACATCCTGCGCTGGCGCGATCTTGAGCACATAGTCTTTCTCCTGTGTGGATACGGAAAACACGGCGTTATACTCCCCCGCGCCCAAAGGCGAAATGCCGGTAATCCCGCCGATTCCCGCTGCGCGGAAAATTTTTTCAATCTCCTTATTTTCAATTTTGTATTTGGTTTTGCTAATCATTCAAAATCCCTCCCGATTTTTTTATGAAATCAGCTATTGTGATTAGAATAGCAGAATGCGCTTGCAGTTGCATATTGTTTTTCAGCTTTTTCTTTTAATAATCCGTTGTTTTTCAACATGATTTTAGGTATAATGGCCTCACAATGAGGGATCATTTCAAAGACCGCCTGAGGCGCGAAAGGATGGTTATGAAAATGAAACAGGGCGAGCTGCTGAATATCCAGATTCTACCCCAGGCGGATGATCCATCCTTTGAACAGCGGGAAAGCGGAATGGCGCATACCTCTTACCGGGAAGAAACCGCTTTTTTATCGGCGATTCAGCAGGGAGACGTCGAGCGGGTTAAACAATTGCTCGGGCAATATATCAAATCAGGCATCGTTGTGGGCCGCCTTTCCACCAATTCCATCCGGCAGATGCAGTATTGGGCGGTGTGCTGTGTGACGTTGGGGACCAGATACGCCATCCAGGGTGGTTTGAATGAGATGCAGGCGTTTAACCTATCTGATCGCTATATTATGCAGATCGATCAATTCACGTCCGGGGAGGAAATCATCAGCTTTCTGAATCAAATTGTTTTGGAAATTACGGGGCTGGTGCATGAAAATGCCCGCGGCAATTGCCCGGCGGCAATTCGAAAGTGCCTGGATTATATTGATCGGAATCTGCATGAATCAATCCGCCTCGCCGATTTGGCGGCGCTTGTGAACCTCAGCGGAGACTATTTGTCAAAGCTTTTTAAAAAGCATGTAGGCAAGCCGCTGCGGGAATATATTATTGAGCGGAAGCTCGAAACCGCAAAGGCGATGCTGCGTGGGGAATGCGATCAGAAGATGGTGGCCTATTACCTGGGCTTTTGCTCGCAGGCCTATTTTATCACCTGTTTCCGCAAAGCCTATGGCATCACGCCGCACCAATATGCCGCCCGGTTTGGCTGAGAAACAGCACGCCGCCGCAAAAGCATCCCCAAGATGCTTTTACGGCGGCTTTTTGTTTGGCACATTAAAGAGCATTTACAACGCTGTCTGGCTGGAAACCATTGAAAATGCGCACAACGTTTTCCCACATATGCCGGTGCGCGCGGCGGAAGCTGCTGGCGGTGATGCCGCCGAGGTGGGGCGAAAACACGATGCGATCCTCCACTTCCGGCGGCAGTTGCACCAACGGATGATCCGCAGGCACTGGCTCCGGGGATAGCGTGTCGAATCCCGCGCCCGCAAGGCGTCCGGAAAGAAGCGCTTCCCTTACGGCAAAATGATCGATCAGCTCGCCGCGGGCGGTGTTTACCAGATAGGCGCCTTCTCTCATTTTGGAGAGGAAGACTTCGTCCACCATGCCGCACGTCTGAGGTGTGACCGCCGCATGGAGGCTGACGATATCACAAATGGAAAGCAGTTCGTCGAGCGATAGCCAGGTGACGTGACAGGCTTCTTCCACCGCTGTATCTTTGCGGTGGGCGGAAGAATAGAATAATTCACATCCAAACGGGGCAAGGCGCTGCGCGGTGGCCCTAGCGATATTGCCGAAGCCGATCAGGCCGATTTTGCAATCCCCCAGTTCTGCGATCCCCTCGACCATGGCCTGTTCCTTCATTTGGATTTGACGGCCTTCCCGGACGGCGCGGTCGCCCGGGATCCCCCTGCGCAGCAGGGACAGCATCAAAAAAATTGCCTGCTCAGCCACAGCGCCCGCATTGCAGCCCTGATTGTTGCAGACGAAAACGCCGCGTTCCCTTGCCGCAGAAAGATCAATGCCGTTGAATGCCACGCCCTCCGAGTGGATCATTTTGAGCTTTGGCATCCGCCGGATGAGATCGCCGTCTACCGTGCTGACCGCATCCGCCAGAAAAACCTCTGCATCTGGGCAGAGGGCGAGCCGTTCCCGATTGGTGCTGCCGAGTGGGCAGAAGGTGAGCGAAAGCCGGTCGAGTGGGACAAATTCCGGCAGATAGACTTGATAGCGCTCCGGCGCGCCCTCGATGAGAATGTTCATATCAGAACCCTCCGATGAATCCGAAAAATCCCCCCACGGTAAGCGGAAGGATTTTTCGGGATAGTTTGATGATTTTATTCGCCCTTCATACCCAGCAGCTCCTGCGTGCCGTGGAAGGCATCCACAGAGAGCTTAACGGAATCATAAATGGCGGATTCGATATCATCCTCAGTGACGCCCAGCTCCACGCACCATTTCTTATCAATGAAGGTATTCATGCACATGATATCCGCCAGCCCGACGGGGTCAATGCCGCCCTCAACATTTTTTTGCTGATAAACCTTTCGCATGTGCAGCCCAAAAAGCTGGAAAGACCATTTCGGGATATTGATGATCTTCCGGCCCGGCTGGCCCATCGCCTTGTGGACGATTTTCAGGAAGTCGTTCCAGGTGAGATTATAGTACCCAATCGGATAACAGTTTGCGCCGCGGTTGCACTCCGCCGCCCCGGCGATTGCCTGCCCGACCTGGCGGACGGTCACCATCGTAGTGCCGCCCTTCGGGTACATCGTGATTTTGCCCATCCCTTCAAGCTGCTCGATGAGGATAACCCACACAGGCTTACGGCCAGGTTGCGTGCCAAAGATATAGGGCAGCTCCAGCACGCACACGCTCATTTCATCATCCGCAAATGAGAGCGCGGATTGCTCCTGCGCAATCCTGCTGCGGATATAGGGGTGCTTGACGCAGAGATTCATCTCCGGGTGCTCCTTGGCGAAATAGGCGAAATAGGAGCCGAGCACAACGCAATTCTTCACACCGCACTCCTTGGCGATTCCCAGCAGCCGCTTGACGGGCCGGATGTTATATTTTTCATATGCCGCATAAACCGGTGCGGGGAATTCCACGCGCTCATCCACGCCCGCCGCAAAAATAAAGCAATCGCAGCCCGCCATCTTCTCCCGCAGCTCATCGTCGCTCATGGTCAGGTAATTCCCAAAAACGATGTCCATCTCCTCTGGGATCGGAGCGCCCTCCGGCAGGGGGGGCAGGGCGATGCTTTTGACCTGATGCCCGCGGGCAATGAGCTCCGCGGCCGCGGCGCTGCCCAAAAGGCCGGTGCCGCCAATCATAAATACGTTCAAGATTCTCTCTCCTTTTCTCAATTGATGTGTGGCTGCATTGATATTAGTTTATCGCCGGCGAAAGGGAACGTCAATATCTGGGAGCAAACTTTTGGCCCGATTTTATCCATGCTCCAAACATTCTGTTTGACGCTATTATGCCATACACAAAAATCTTCCCTCCGCAAAAAATGGCGTTGCCGCCGCGCGGCAGAAGGCGTTTCACGCCGACAGGCATTTTTCCAATGCTCCAAACAGAATGTTTGGAGCTATTATACCATGAATCGACCGGATGAGATACGGATAAAAATCAAATTTGTTTGCCGAGAGGGCGTTGACAGGCGCCCTTGGGCCGGTATAATGGGAGAAGAAGAAAACGGAAGGGAAAGGAAGGGATCTACTATGAAATTGACGGTGCTTGGCGGCGGCGGGGTACGCTCGCCCTTTTTGACAAAATCAATCGCCCTCGGCGCGCAGGCCGCGGGGATTACAGAGGTTGTGCTGATGGACAGCAGCGCGGCGAAACTATATAAGTATGGCAAGATTGCAAAGCTGGTCGGCGAGCGGTGCAACCCGGCCCTGCACTTTATGCTGACGACGGATGCGGAAGAAGCGCTCCGGGATGCGGATTATATCATCACCACCATCCGGGGCGATGCGGATGAAGGCCGCGTTTTTGATGAGCGCACGGCGCTGAGCCACGGCGTGCTTGGGCAGGAGACGACGGGCGCGGGCGGGTTTGCCATGGCGTTGCGCAGCATTCCGATCCTCACCGGCTATTGCGAGCTCGCGCGCCGGGTGGCGAAGCCAAATGTTTTGATCTTTAATTTTACCAACCCGAGCGGTTTGGTCACGCAGGCGCTGCGCACGCAGGGCTATGATATGGTTTATGGTGTGTGCGATGCGCCCAGCGGCTTTCATAAGCAGCTGGCGGCCCTGCTCGGGGTGGAGCGCGAGCGCTTTACCATGCGCTGCTGGGGATTAAACCACCTCTCGTGGTTCGATTCCTTCCGGGTGGATGGCGAAGACGTGACCGGCAAAATCTTGGCTGCGCCCCGGCTTTATCAGGATACGGAGATGAAACACTTCGACCCGGAGCTTGTCCGGCTCTCTGGTAATTTGCTGCCGAATGAATACCTGTATTTCTATTACTATAGCAACCGCGCCGTGCAATCAATCCTCTCCTCCTCCAAAACGCGGGGGGAAACGATTTTGGAGATCAACCAGAAAATGCACCGCGCGCTCGATGAGATCGATATCGATCATGATTTGGAAGCCGCCTTCCACTGCTTCATGCTGCATTATGCCATGCGGGAAAACAGCTATTTCACGATCGAAACAGGCGGTGCGCCGAAAAATATCGACGTGCCTACCGTGGAGGAATTTATCCGCCAGCCGGATGGCGGCGGGTATGCGGGCGTAGCGCTTGATTTCATCAAGGCGCGGGCGACGGGGGAAAAAATCCAGATGGTACTCTCGGTGCCGAACAACGGCGCGTGCCCCTATTTTGCGGATGGCGACGTGATGGAGCTCACCTGCGAGATCGACGGAGAGGGCGCGCACCCGCTGCCAGTGCCGGAAATTCCGCCGATGCAGCTAAACCTGATTCGGACGGTCAAGCTGTATGAAAACCTGACGGTGGAAGCGATTTTGGAAAAGAGCTATGAAAAGGCGGTCAAGGCGCTCACCATTCATCCGCTCATCAATTCCTACCCCATTGCCAAGAGCCTTGTGGATACGTATAAGGAGCGCTACAAGGGCTATATTGGGGAGCTGTCATGAGGGGGGAAGTGCGCGCGATTGCGCCGCTCTACACGGATTTAATTTATTCGGGCTTTGACGCGCTGCCGGCGCCGGGCGAGGAGGTTTATACCAAGGCTTTTGATTTACAGCTCGGCGGTGGGGCCGCGGCTATCCCCATCACGCTCTCCCGTATGGGTGTCCCAGCCCGGCTGGGCACCTTTTTGGGATCGGATGCAATCAGCCGTTTGGCAGCCTCCCTCCTGGAAGAGAATGGTTTGAAACAGTATGAAAACCTCTACCGGGGGGAAGGGCGGCCCGTGGTGGTTTCCACCGTGTTTTCTTACGGGGGCGACCGTTCTTTCTTATCCTTTGGGGATGCGGTCACGCAGGCGGATTTGACGGACGAAGCCTGTTATTCCTTTTTGAAAGGCGCTGCGATCGCCTTTGCGCCGCAGGGCAGGCCGGAAGTTGCCAAAAAGCTGCATGCGGACGGAACGGTTTTGCTCTATGACATCGGCTGGACGCCGGGGATGCAGCTTGCGGATTACACGGATATCCTGCAATATGTTGATTTTTTTACGCCGAATGAGAAGGAGGCCCGGCAGCTCACCGGTGAGGAAGCGCTGGAGGATGCGCTGCGAAAGCTTGGCGAAGTGGTGAAAACGCCGATTATCAAATGCGGTGCGGCGGGCTGCATCGCGCTTGATGGAGAGAAAATCCTGCGGGTGCCCGCTATGGCCCGATTTACGCCTGTGGATTTTACCGGCGCTGGGGATAACTTTATGGCCGGTGTGCTCTACGGCGTGTATCAGGGCTGGCCGCTTGTGCGCTGCCTGCAAATGGGGAATGTGTTCGGCGGCTACTCGACGACGCAGCCAGGCTGCTATAAGGCGGGGCTAACGCTTGCGCAGGCGATGGATTATTTGCGGGATTACGATGCCTGTTGAGGCATAAGGGGCTGTTGCAGCAGCCTTGAAGTCTTTAGCTTTCCGGTCAAAGAGGCAGGCCAGGGCGAACGTCGTATAAAACCTTTGCCTTGCAGAGAGAGGGCACTATCAATGGAAAAAAGCATTGCAGATCTCTTGCAGAAAGTCCTGCAAGAGATGGATTTGGGCGCTCTGCAAGAGCCGCCGCGCCGGGTGGATGGCGGATTGATGCACACAATGTATGCCGCTGTCACCGAGCGGGGAAAATATGCGGTCAAAGTGCTGAATCCCGCGGTTATGAAGCGAGAAAAGGCGCTGGAGAATACAATTTTTTCAGAAAAAATTGCGCGTGAGCTATCGAAGAAGATTCCGGCCGTTCCGGCAATTTGCAAGAATGGCGAGGCGGTTTCGGCACGCAATGGGTGTTATTACATGGTTTTTCCATGGCAAAGTGGCAAAAGCGTATTCGCAAAGGAAATTACCCCTTTGCATTGTGAGCGGATCGGCGGTATTTTGGGCGCTATCCACCATGCAAACGTGCAGATCGATGGAGCAGCCTGCGGGGAGACAGAGGTTTTTGATCCTGATTGGGGCGCTGTTCTTCAGCTGGGGCGGCAGGAGAAGCCATCCTGGCTGCGGCTTTTCACAGCCCGGTATGAAAGAATTGCCGGCTGGACGCAGCGGTATGTGGCCGCGGCAGAAAAACGAAGCGGGGAGCAGGTGCTCAGCCACCGGGATCTCGACCCGAAAAATGTATTATGGGATGGAATGGAGCCCTTCCTGATCGACTGGGAGGCCGCGGGGTATGTCAACCCTGAGCGGGAGCTGACTGAGGTGGTGAACGACTGGGCCTGCAATCAAAGAGGGCTGCCGGACCGCGCAAAATTCCGTGCGCTGTTAGCTGCATATCAGGCGAACCGGCCCCTTTTGCACGCTGACTGGCGCGCCGCGCTTGACAGCGGATATGGCAATATGCTGGAATGGCTGCTCTATAATATGAAACGTTCCCTTGGGATCGAATGCAGTTCCCAGGAGGAGCGGCGTTTGGGCACAGCGCAGGTGAGGGGAACGCTCCATGCACTGGATGCCTATGAGCGGAAAACGGCCCTGCTGCGGGAATGGCTTCGGGAGGATTGCGATGCCTGAATGGGGGATTCCAACCTTGTATGGCTGCAGGAAGCTACGCGCAAATTAAAAATACAATCAGATAATGTAAGATAAAAGGGACTGTATCAAGCAGTTCCCTTTTTTGTTTGGTTCCGTCAGAAATCGCCCGAGAAAGAATTCCGATGCCGGAATGATCGGAGTTCATTAAAATCCAAGCTGTATAAATTTTGAAGCGCAGCCTCAAGGCGCATGAAAGGCTGTATTGTCTAATTCAATCAATCGTATCAAGGAATTCATTGACAGATGCACACCTCGTATAGTATGATGATAATATACAATTTGTACAATTTGGGCGGGAATTATGAAAATAAACATCATATATGGAAAGGTGGGGTCGAATGAATCGAAAGCTGCGGGAAAAAATCAGAGAATCTTTGCAAGCGGTAGTGCCGGTTACGGCAATCGTTCTGCTCCTGTGCGTCACGATTACGCCTATGCCGCCGGATACGCTCCTGCTGTTTTTGACTGGCGCCGGACTTCTCATTTTGGGCATGGGGTTTTTCACGCTGGGCGCAGATTTGGCGATGATTCCAATCGGCGAGCATTTGGGCACACGCTTGGCAAAAGGGAAAAAAGCGGTGTTGATTGCGCTGGCGTGTTTTGCGATTGGCGCAATGATTACGGTTGCGGAGCCTGATTTGCAGGTGCTGGCGCAGCAAACACCCGGCGTGCCGGATTTGACGCTGATCCTTACCGTTGCGGTTGGCGTCGGGCTTTTTTTGGCGGCGGCGTTTTTGCGCATGGTATGGAAGATCCGGCTGTCCATTCTGCTGCTGATCGGTTATGCGACCGTGTTCCTCCTCTCCATTTTCGTGCCGAATGAATTTGTGGCTGTGGCGTTCGATGCGGGAGGCGTGACAACGGGCCCGATTACCGTGCCGTTTATTATGGCATTTGGCATCGGCCTTGCCGCGCTGCGCAGCGACGGGGATGCGGAGAGCGACAGCTTTGGTATGGTTGCCCTGTGCTCGATTGGGCCTATCTTATCCGTGCTTCTGCTTGGGATTCTCTATGAGCCATCTCAGGCGGAATATGCGGAGATCACGATGCCTGTTATCAGCACCACCCGGGATTTGGGGCTGGAATTTGGCCGTGCGTTTCCGGCCTATGCGAAAGAAGTGCTTTTGGCCCTCCTGCCGATTTTGGTTTTCTTCTTTCTTTTTCAGGTTGCATTTTTAAAGCTGCGCAAAAAGCAGCTTGTCAAAGTGCTGGCCGGCATGCTTTACACGTTCATCGGCCTCCTTTTATTTCTAACCGGCGTCAACGTCGGCTTTATGCCGGTCGGAAGCTATTTGGGCAAAGAGCTCGCCGCGCTCCCATACCGTTGGATTTTGGTGCCGGTCGGTATGGTCATCGGCTTCTTTATTGTGAAAGCGGAGCCTGCGGTGCTGGTGCTCAATAAACAGGTAGAGGAGATCTCAGGCGGCGCAATTTCCCAAAAGACGATGATGAACGGCCTTTCTGTAGGCATGGCAATATCGGTGGGTTTATCGATGATTCGGATTTTAACGGGGATTTCCATCTATTGGTTCTTGGTGCCTGGATATGTTTGCGCGCTGCTGCTCTCCTTCGTGGTGCCTAAAATCTTTACAGCCATTGCCTTTGACTCTGGCGGCGTTGCATCCGGCCCCATGACAGCTACATTTCTGCTCCCCTTCGCCATGGGGGCGTGCGGTGCTTTGGGGGGTAATCTTCTTCTGGATGCGTTTGGAATTGTTGCAATGGTGGCGATGACGCCGTTGGTCATCATCCAGGGAATCGGGCTTCTGTACCGTGTCAAAATGCGGCGCTCTGCCAAGGGTGCGACTGTGGTGCAGAATGAAATCATCGAATATGAGGAGGTTTAAAGAGATGCATGCATTTCTGCTGCAAGGCCTGATCACGATTGTGGATCGCGGTAAGGGGGAAAAGCTGGCACGCCTTTATGAGCGCGCTGGAATTGAAACGCAGTTGATCTGCCTCGGCTCCGGCACGGCGAAATCAGAGATTGTAGAGTATTTGGGCTTAGGAGAGCTGGAGAAGGATATTCTTTTTAGCGCGGCGCCAAGGTGCATGCTAAGGAGCGGGCTGGAAAAGCTGCGAGCGGAGTTACCCTTTTCGAAGCCAGGGGGCGGTATCGCATGCAGTGTCACATTTTCAAGCGTCAGCATGGCCGCGCTGCGGCAAATTCAAAAAGAGGCTGCAATCATTGAAACCGGGGAGGCAGAAAAGATGGATGAGAAACGGACGCATGATATGATCGTCTGCGTGACGGACCGGGGGCAGGCGGAGCTGGTCATGGAGGCGGCGAGGCAGGCTGGGGCCAGCGGCGGCACAGTCGTCCACGCACGGGGCTTTAACGCAAAGGAAGAGGAAAATTTTTTGCATCTGCTGATCCGACCGGAGAAGGAATTGGTGCTGATCATTGTGCCGCTGGCGGAGCGGAAAAAGGTAATGCAGCAAATTTGCGATGCAATTGCGCAGACAACTGGGGAAGCGGGCGTGATTTTTTCTCTGCCGGTTGATGATGTGATGGGGCTGCATCGTTAGGCGATTGTGGGATTGATGAAACGGTATGTTTGAAACTTCTTTTCATATTTTTCGAAAAAAAGTCATATCAAGGACATAATTGAGGAATATACTACAGCTATAGATTGAAAGGGACGGTAGATATCCTTTCTTTCATCAGCTTTTTGTTAATGGGTGCCGGGAGGCCACAAAACGAATGAAATACCGAAAATCCCCTCATAAGAGGGTTCTTCTAAATTGTTTTCTTCATTTTCCCCTCATTTTGAGAAAGAGTGCAGCCGGGCAGGCTGCGCTCTTTCTTTATGATAGGGGGCACTTTGATGCTTCCTGTCGGAAACGCGCGGTAGGGTGTAGGTAGAAGCGAAAAAAGGAGAAAAAGTAGTTGACAAAGGGGAATGGATTTGATAATATAATCAAGCGCTCTGGAACAGAGGGCTTTGCGCTCTGAACACAGACGGCGACGCGCCGCAGGCCAGAGAGCAGCCTCAAGCAAAGAAACGCCAGCACAAGAAAGCTTCAGCAGAGAGCCGGAGAAAAACCGGACAGGCTGAAAAAAGGTGTTGACAAAGCGGCGATGATGTGGTAAGATACAAAACGCCCTTTCTTTAAGAGGCAACGGACCTTGAAAATTAAACAACGAAACAAACAAGGAACCCTGAGATTTTTTTGATAAGTTTTGATAGAAAACTTGTGGGTACGCTTCGGCAACGAAGCAGTACAAAGATGCGCTAGCATCGAATGAGCGATTGAGCTCTGAGATTGATTGAAACAGCCGAAAGGCTGCTTTAATATCATTTTTAGAGAGTTTGATCCTGGCTCAGGACGAACGCTGGCGGCGTGCCTAACACATGCAAGTCGAACGGACTTACGGCTGACACGGAAGGCTTTTGAAGCCGGAAGAAAAAGGCCGGCAGCCCTAAGCGCGGCCCGAAAGCAGGAAGCGGACGGGAGCGAAGGGGAGCGCTTCACGCAAAAAAGCGTGAGTAACACGACAAGGAAAAAGAGCCTTGCGTGTTGGTCGTAAGTCAGTGGCGGACGGGTGAGTAACGCGTGAGTAACCTGCCCTTCAGAGGGGGATAACGTCTGGAAACGGACGCTAATACCGCATGATATTGCGGGGTCGCATGGCTCTGCAATCAAAGGAGCAATCCGCTGAAGGATGGACTCGCGTCCGATTAGATAGTTGGTGAGGTAACGGCTCACCAAGTCGACGATCGGTAGCCGGACTGAGAGGTTGAACGGCCACATTGGGACTGAGACACGGCCCAGACTCCTACGGGAGGCAGCAGTGGGGGATATTGCACAATGGGCGAAAGCCTGATGCAGCAACGCCGCGTGAGGGAAGACGGTTTTCGGATTGTAAACCTCTGTTCTAAGTGACGAAACAAATGACGGTAGCTTAGGAGAAAGCCCCGGCTAACTACGTGCCAGCAGCCGCGGTAATACGTAGGGGGCAAGCGTTGTCCGGAATTACTGGGTGTAAAGGGAGCGCAGGCGGAGAAGCAAGTCAGTGGTGAAAACGATGGGCTTAACTCATCGACTGCCATTGAAACTGTTTCCCTTGAGTGAAGTAGAGGCAGGCGGAATTCCGAGTGTAGCGGTGAAATGCGTAGATATTCGGAGGAACACCAGTGGCGAAGGCGGCCTGCTGGGCTTTAACTGACGCTGAGGCTCGAAAGTGTGGGGAGCAAACAGGATTAGATACCCTGGTAGTCCACACCGTAAACGATGATTACTAGGTGTTGGAGGATTGACCCCTTCAGTGCCGCAGTTAACACAATAAGTAATCCACCTGGGGAGTACGGCCGCAAGGTTGAAACTCAAAGGAATTGACGGGGGCCCGCACAAGCAGTGGAGTAT